>OBLN01000008.1_pt1 | contig 97194 bp, 84 predicted proteins | sample 1519301 | NCBI WGS metagenome assembly OBLN01 (sample SAMEA2452533, study PRJEB22499) | sediment metagenome | reverse complement strand
AAGGCGCCGGGAAAGGCGTGCCGCCAGCGTTGAATATCCCTCACTTCCGCCATGATCAGGCTGCGCCTGCGATGAAGCATCACCTGGATCACCAGGAAAAACAACGCCGTAACCAGGCGCAGTTCGGTAACCCAGAGAAAATCGGCGCGTTCCAGAACCGGTTTCATCAGCACGATACTGAGTGCCATCAGGGCCATGGCGCTTGCGCCCGCGAGAATGCCGCCCGCCAGGCGGCGCCAGTCCGGCCCGGGCACGCCGGTCTTGACCGAGGCCATCAGCACGGCCGCAACAACCAGTACCGCACCCGTGATTTTCGTGACTCCGGGTGCATCGTTGAGCACCCACCAGGAAAAGAGCAGGACCATCGGGCTGTAAAGACAGTCCACGATCGCCGCCATTCCCGCTCCCAGCAGGTTCAGGCAGACAAAGAACAGGGAATCGGCCACGGTGATTCCGAGAAATCCCGTCAACGCCACCACGCCCCAATCCGCAAGGTGGAGATCCGCGGGAACAAAGGCAACGCCCATGATCACCATGGCCGCCAGGATAAACAGGGTTGTGACAGCGGTTTTAAACAGGTTCAGGGCCACCGGGCGCATCTGTTTTCCCGCATGGCTGAACAAAATGACCGCGATTCCCCAGGAGAGGGCGCTGGCCAGCGCTGTGGCTTTCCCCAACAGGTCCAGATGATCCTCCTTTGGCGGCAGTATTCTATCACAGAACGGCCGGATAGAAAGTGAATTGACGGCGCGAAGCAAGTCGCTTAGAATGTTGACGCCCGTCGTGCGGGCCGCAAGCGCATGAAGCGAGCCGTATGGTTATCCCTGGTTTTTCTGGAGGCGGCGGCGGTGGTGCTGCCGGCAAGCGGCCCCTACCGTTTCAGCTACGAAATGCGCGGCGCGGCCCGGGGAAGGATTCTCTGGATCATTCCCTACCGGGCCTTTTACCTTTCCCGTGCTTCCGCGGAGTTTCAACCCGCCTCAAGTACGAACGGCGCGCGCCTCCTGGTACTCGACCGCATCGACCGGACGGGGGTCATGTTGCGCACCACCGGATTTTCCGGCCGCACGCTGGTGATCCTGACCGCGGATGCGGATCTTGAGACAGGGATCCGCAACGGCAAACGCTTGTGGCGGGAATGGCGCGGAAAATTGCCTTACTATCCGCGTTTCGTACGCCGCGAGAAGGATTTTCAATTCTGTTTCTTTTCACCTCCGGCCGGGGGAATCCGTTTCCTGCGCAGCCAGGCGGGTCGCCACGCAAATGCCGATTATGCCATGGACGTTCGTTATCGTTACGATCCGGAAAAACTGGGCATCGATTTCAACCTGTACCGCATCATGCGCGAAATGCTCCTCCTGTACAACCATGAAATCCATCCACCCCGGGAAGCCTTTTCCCTTTTCAGCGGGTGGCCCATGCCGGGATGCTGGGTTTCCCCGCCGCTCGACTTTTCGGCACAAATCGGAACCATTGTGGGTCTGGCGTCCCGTTTCGCCGGCAGCCTCAAGGGTTTCGGACAGCAAAAACCTTTTCAGTTGTTGTACCGACTGGAAAAGACGCTGCCGGGACGGATTCAGGTAAACGGTTCGGCTCATCCGCATGTGCCCATCTGGGGAAACTTCCGCATTGTGAATTTCAATCGCGTTTTGACTGTCGAGACGCATTCGGGACGCATTCTGAGGGATGAATTAAGGGTTGAAATCGCCAAGTCCCGGCACGGGAAGCTGACGGTTTTCGCATGCCTGGAAGCACTCAGCCCGCAAGGCAACCCCTAAGCGGACCCGGGGGGCGCCGGCCCCCCCGGTGCCCCCATACATCGACCCTTTACACCATGCATTCCTCCATGGTAAGGTGACGGATTCCGTTCAGGCCCGCAGTGGGAGGTATTTTTATGGCCGAATTATTCATGAGTTCGTCTCTCTGGACCTGGTTCCTGATGCCGTTGCTGATATTTTTTGCCCGTGTGACCGATGTCACCCTGGGCACCATGCGAATCGTTTTTGTAACCCGCGGCAGCCGCTTGTGGGCGCCGCTCCTGGGATTCTTTGAGGTGCTGATCTGGTTGCTGGCCATGCAACAGATTTTCCGTAACCTGGACAACTGGATGTGTTATGTGGCGTACGCCTCCGGTTTCGCTACTGGAAACCTGGCGGGTCTGATCCTTGAAAACCGCATCGCCGTGGGCCGCCTGGCCATTCGCATCGTGACCCGCAGGGATTCCCGCCGCCTGGTCAGATGGTTTCGGGATAACGATTTCGGCATCACCCTCGTGGACGCCAAAGGATCCAAAGGCATGGTGAAAATCATCTACATGATCATCAATCGCAAGGACCTGAACCGGGTCGTCGAACAGATCGGCCACTACAATCCACGCGCTTTCTACACCGTCGAAGATGTGCGCGTGGCCCAGGAAGGCGTCTTCCCCTCCCCCTTCCGCCTGGGACGTGACCGTTGGCGCCTGCGTTTTCTGGATCGCAAGGGGAAATGAGTGCCGCGCTTTCACGCCGTGGTTTTCGACCTGGATGGTACGTTACTCGATTCGCTGCAGGATATCGCCGCGGCGGCCAATGATGCGCTTCATGCCTGCGGGTTCCCAATACATCCGCTCGCACATTACCGCAGGTTTGTCGGCAACGGTCAGCGTACCCTGGTCCAGCGAATTCTGCCCCCGCAAGCCCGCAGCAATGCCTGGATCGAAACGGTACTGAAGCGTATGCAAGATGAGTACGCACGCAACTGGCGTACACATACACAGCCTTATGCGGGGATTGTCGCAATGCTGGAAAAACTGCGGTTATCCAGCGTGCAAATGGCCGTGCTGTCCAACAAACCCCAGGAATTTCTGCTGAGCCAGGTGAGCTGGTTCTTCCCGCAGATACCTTTCTTTGCCGTAGCGGGAGCGCGTGAGGGGTATGCGCTCAAACCGGATCCGGCGGCTTTCCTGGATTTGTTGAACACGGTTGGGTGTACACCCGCAGCAGCCATCATGGTCGGGGATACGTCGGTGGACATGCAAACCGCTCGCGCTTGCGGAGCTGCCGCTCTGGGGGTGCTCTGGGGGTTCCGGGAACGGAGCGAACTCCAGATGGCGGGAGCCGATTTCCTGGCGGCGGTTCCGGCCGAAATCACTGCGTTTATCGAAGCGACCCCGGACTAAATCACGCCGTTGCTCTTGTATTCACTGAAAACGTATTGCAATTTTCCCTTGCGCGGACGGATCTGGTCCACTTCGCGCATCGTGACCCGGACCTGGTCGCTGACCTGTTTTTTTACCCGTTCATTCACACAATCGACAGCCCGGCGCGTCAGCCCGGGGTCGGCTGAAGCAACATAACGGATTTCCAGGTTTCCACGTTGATCCTGAATGACCTGGAAAGCGCTGACCGCTTCGGGGAAATCATCGAAGATAACGTTGATATCGGTAATCGCCGTACCATCGGGGAGTTGGATCGTGTCGACCGTTTTTCCCAGTACCGGTGCCATCAGGGGCAACTTGATGCCGCATGTGCATTCGTCCGCCAGTATCCGGCCCCGGTCGCCGATGTCGTAACGGATAATCGGGAAAACCAGATTTTCCAGGTCGGTAATCAGCAGGGCACCCGGATCTCCCAAGGGTAAGGGCTGGAACCCGGCGTCGGTCACCTCCACCAGGCGGCTTTCGGCGAACAGGTGAAGATTCGGAGAAGAATGGGCACATTGAGCCGCGATCCAGTACACTTCGCAAGAGCCGTACTGATCCAGCACCGGTGCCTGAAAAACCTGTTCCATCAGTTTGCGATGGGGTTGCGAAAGCGGAGAACAGGTAACCCAGACCAGGCGCGGGCGCCAGTACTCCCCTCCCCGTTTCTGCAGGTAGGCGGCGAGATGGTGAATCGCTCCGGTGTAACCGTGAAGCAATGTGATTCTGCGGCGCTGGCATCTCTGTATGAATCGTTCCATGGAATCGGGAGTGATGGCGGAAGCATCGAGCCGCACGGAACTGGCCGGCCAGGCGATGATGCGGTTGAGGCAACGTCTGAAAAATGAAGAATCGGATTCCCGCCAGATCATGCCCATGCTCACGGCCGGGCCGTAACCCCACCACGACAGCATGCGCCATCCCAGCGCGGCATGGGGAGCCCTGCGATCCAGCAAGGTGCGTACCGGGATTCCCGTGGTGCCACCGGTAGTCGACTCTTTCAACAGCCGCCCGGGCACATTGCGGATCGCGATTTCGTTGAAATGGTTGCGGATGTCCCGGCGGGTCAATACCGGGAGCCGGCAGAGATCTTCGGGACCCCGGATGTCGCACGGATGTACTCCCGCCTCATCCAGTCGCCGGCGATAAAAGGGGCTGTATCCCCAGGCGTGAGAGAGGAGCCGGCGCAATCTCCGGCTCTGCCAATCGTGCATTTCATCCCGGCTCCAGTTCTGCGATTGCAGCAGGCGCTGGTAAGCGGCGATCGCCTGCGGATAAACCAGACTGTGTTTGTACTGCAACAATTGATCTTTGAATGACATCCTATTCACCATGATGCAAGGACATGTTGCCTTCTGGCCGAGTGGTTGTCAAGCAACGGCGCTATTGCAATCCGGCCGCGATAATCGTAACCTCTGTCACGGAGGCGAAGCATGGAAAAGGGGAAACCGGCAAGCGATTTTGAACTGCTGGATGATGAGGAACGGCCCGTCCGCCTGTCGGATCTGCGCGGCAAATGGGTGGTATTGTATTTTTACCCTCGTGACCACACCCCGGGATGCACGACCGAGGCCCTGGAATTTTCAGCATTGCAGCCCGATTTCGCTGCCGCCGACGCCGTCGTTTTGGGCATCAGTCCCGATACCTGCGCCAGTCACCGTGGATTCCGTATCAAACATGATCTCGGTGTTCGCTTGCTGTCCGACCCCGACCATCGGGTAATGATGGAATACAAAGCCTGGGGTGAAAAAAAACTGTACGGCCGCCTGACCCGCGGCGTGATTCGCAGCACGGTGCTGGTGGACCCGGCGGGACGGGTAGCGCTTCACTGGCCGCGGGTACGGGCCCGTGGACACGCGGCCGTCGTACTGAACAGCCTGCGTGAACTCCGGCAAGGAATGAAAACCTGAGCATTTTTCAGGGGACACCAAGATGAGCTGGTTCGCCCTGATTGTCGTTCTGCTTGCGCTTCTGATCCTCTTCGTACAGATGTGGGCACGGATCAAGGCCGGAGGAATGCGCGGCCGGCCCGCGCCCCGCCTGGGAAAAGATTGGGAAAAGCTGTCGGACGAGCAGAAACCCGTTCTGATCTACTTTTTTTCTCTGAATTGCCGTGCTTGTCGCGACATGACCCCGATGGTGCTCGGACTTCAACGGGAACGGAACGACGTGTTCGTTGTGAACGCCGGCGTTGAAGCGCGAATCGCGCGGGCTTTCGGTGTCATGGCCACTCCGGCTACGGTATGTGTGCGTGGCGGACAGATCACCGCATTTATCCTGGGGCCACGCTCGCGCCACGATCTGCTGCGTATCCTGCAGACGGATTGAGCCGGATTCAGACCCCGCCCCGGAACCGTTCAATCCACTCCTCGGGAATGCGGATCACATTCCCGGCGCGATCCACGCTCACATGCTTAGTCGAACCGGTGACCAGGAGATCGCGGGAATCTGTATCCCGGACTTCATAAACGATTTCCATTCCCCGGCTGCGTACCGATTTGATCCGTGTGATGACGCTGACGCGCCGCCCATAACGGGCGGGTTGACGGTAGCGGATATTCAACTCGGTTACCGCCAGGTTAATCCCCAGCGCATCCAGTTCAGCGTAGTTCCTCCCCCGCGAACGCATCCAGTCGGAACGCCCTTCTTCAAACCAGACGGCGTACACGGCATGGTGCACCACACCCATCTGGTCCGTTTCGGCAAAACGGACATGAAAAGTGGTTTCACTGGTATCGGGATTCTGCCTGTTCACTCGAATCCTCCACATTCTTTACGGCTTGAACCGGGTCCAAACCTGCGTGTCGGCACAGAAACGGGAAATACGTCACACGGTAGGCGGGGTGATAATGCTGAATGTAGGCATGGGAATGATGAACCGGAGGATAACCGGAGTGTTCCAGCAAGCCGGCCCAGACAGGCAGGGGCTTGCCGGGCAAGGCGAAATTTTCATGCCGCGTAACTGTTTCCAGCTCGCCGAGAAAAAGGTGGAACCGTTGCCTGACGTCAGGAGTGCCGACCTCGCCGGCCAGAATGACATCTGCGAGTTCACGTGCAGTCCCGCCGAGGTTTTTCCAGGCATCCAGGTTGACCCGCACCCATCCCGTTGCCGTCTGGGGTGACAGCGGCTCGAACAGGCGCCCGGTCCGCCATTCGGTCCGTCTGGATGCGAGTTCATTTTCGATGTCAACGCGGATTCTATCAGCGTCAACTCCCAAGTGGCGGTTACCGAATGCGGCCTGGAAGGCAAGTTTAACCAGATCCGCGCTTTGCATATGCGGGTAGCGGCAAAGGTGCCAGCGGATCACGCGTTCAAAACCGCGCGCCTGATTCCCTTCGCAACGCGTCATGTGACCCGGCCGGACGCGTCATCCACCGCAAAAGTGCCCAAAAAACGGGTGCGGCCGCGCCGCTCACCGCTGACCGCATCCACCTCGAAAAAATCCATGTCCACTGAAACCGGACTCTGAAAGAAGACGTGACCCGCCCTTGCCAGTTCCACGTATATATCGGGTCGGCGCTCCTGTGGAGAATCCGCGGATGCTACGGAGGAAAGCGCAAATATCCACTCGGCCTCTCCCGCGTTCGACAGCCCGGATTCAGAGAGAAAATCATCACTGAGCAAATCCCGGTCGTAAATCCTCGCGATCACGCTGCCGTCGTTCAACGGCAGTCCGGTACGGGCATGGATGAAACGGGCGATCAGTTTGACCATCATGATACCACTCCTGTAGTGATTATCATCGATTCCGCTTGAACGATCAAGCGGGTTCGACGGATCCGGAGCGTGCGTAGATGCCGGCTTTGCGTCTTTCCAATTCATGTTTGTCCCGGCATACGGCAACAGGGTTGCCGCGCTCATCCATGCCGGCTGCAAAAAGGGCCGTGGAAAGCAATCCGGGTGCGGGTGTAAAGATTTGCGCGTCCACACGACTCACCCCCAGATTTCGCAGGACCCGGCCCGCATCGCGAATGTGCCGTTTTTCCTCACCCGGGTGCCCGATGATAATGTATGCCGCCAGATCCACGCGGCGCTTCAGGCCGCGATTGATGTCAGCGAAAAGGGCGCAGAAGTCCCGGAATACCTGAAAAGGCGGTTTGCCCATGTAATGGAGCACTTCATCGTGGATATGTTCCGGGGCCACCCGCAGAAAAGATCCGCTGTGAAAGCGCATGATCTCTTCCAGCAATTCCGGGTTTTTCAACATCAGGTCGTGGCGAACACCCGATGCCGTAAACACCTTGCGCACGGCCGGATGCCGCCGGATACGACGCAGAAGCTCCAGATAAGCGGTACCGGCAGGGCTTTTGAATGAGTTCATGCCGTACATTTCGGCGGTGGCGCCGCCCACATCGGCCACGACACCCTGCCAACGGGGATGGTGCGAGATTTGATCAACTTCCTGCAGGATGGATTCAACTGAACGCGAAACCACTTTCCCGCCCTGGATGCGGCACACGGCGCAGAATGCGCAACGCCCCAGGCAGCCGCGGTGGGATGTAATCGAAAACAGGTTCATGGTCAGGGCCGGAGACATGGTTTGATTTCCGATGTGGGCGCGGCGGTATTCCCGGTTGTAAATCGAGTCCAGGTCTTTCCCGCTGTAGACAGCGTCCGGCAACCTCACGACCCAGCGGTCATTGTGCCGCTGGCAGGTTCCCCGAACCGCCGCCGCGGCGCTGCGCTGCACGGCATACGCGCGCAACAATTGCGCCGGATGATCCGTAAGTTCATCAAAAGCGGGCAATTCCTCGAAATCGGCTTCCGGGGGTTTTCGGGATTGAATCATCGCGGTGCCCGGAATGCCCATCTCCCCTATCGGAATGCCGGCGGCAACACCCCGGGCAACCGCGCAGATCTGCAACTCGCCCATTCCCGCTACGGCCAGGTCCAGGCGCGCGTCCAGCAGTATCGAACGGCGTATGCGCTGCTGCAGCAGGTCATAATGGGCATAAATCCGTTCACTGGTTTCCATGCCGCCCGCGATCACCATCACGTCCTTCCATGCCTTGCGGATTTGATTGGCGAACGTGATCACGCAACGGTCGGGGCGGATGCGTGAAGCCGCACTGGGAGGTGAGTCCGGGAAATAGGCGCCACCGTGAATCTGGTAGAGGTCTTCCCTGCGCCGTTTCAACGTAGGGGTATAGTTCATGATCAGCGAATCCACCGGGCCGGGCACAATGGCGAAAAACAGTTCGGGACGTCCCAGGCGCAAAAATTCGCGTTCGTCCTGCCAATGGGGTACATCCAGAATCCCCACACGGAAGCCTTCTTGTTTTAAAGCCGCCGCCAGCAATGCTTCCGGGAATGAAGGGTGGTCCGCGAACGGATAAGGCAACACCAGAATGACATCGTAAGTGCTTTTCATGGGCTCTGGAACGATGCCATCGTAATGGAGTTCAGACCGCAAGTCAACGCGGTGCAACTCTTTGGCTCCGGTTTGCGTATCAAGCAACAATACACTTGAATCGAGGGTGAAATGAAAAAACACGCTTTTTCCGTGCTGTTGGCCATACTGATGCTTTCCGCGTTGCATTCCATCGCTTCTGCGTCCCTACCGGAAACAGATCCGGGTGGCCTGCACCTGGTTGATGAGCCAGCCGCTCCCCCCAAGGCCATTCAAGCGGGCTTTTTCTCAATCACGGCAAGGGATAGTGAAACCTATATGCGTTTTCTGGCTTCCGATCTGCTGGAAGGCAGAGAAGTGGCCACACCCGGATACGATATAGCCGCGGAATTCGCTGCCGCATTGTTTCGCTTGTGGAGGTTGGAACCGGCCGGAGACTTTACTCGAACCCCGGCAAGACGGGATAACCATTCAAACGTTTCCGGCCGTGACGGCGCAAACTCTTCGCGCGGGTATTTTCAGGAATTTGTCATGCACGAGGTCCTGGCCACGGAGGGATCGATCCGCGTTGAAGCCGAAACGAACGGGATCCGGCGCAGCCGTTCTTATGCCAGCGGAGTCGATTACACTTCTTCGGCAATCGGAACATGGTCGCTGACGGCCCCGGTAGTTTTTGCCGGACATGGCATCGTGGAAAAGAAGTTGAATTACGATGACTACCGCGGCATCAATGTAAAAGACAAAATCGTACTGATTCTGAGTGAAGCCCCGGGCGCTGAAAACGCGGACAGTCCTTTTCACGCCGATGAGTACGATCAGCGGTATTTTCAACCGCAACGACGCATGCATGCGGGTGACCCCAGAGTGCGTACCGCGGCTGAAAAGGGCGCCGCAGCCGTGTTGCTGGTTGAAAACCGTCCCGGCCGAAACCGCTATCTGGGAGCAAAAATCCTGGATCGGCAACGGATTGATGATTCCAAGCCTGTCTTTGATCCCAGCCGCCGGCGCCTGCTCCTTCCCCACCCCGGAAAAAGAGATTCTTTCGCCCCGATCCCCAGTTTCCATATCTCCTTTCGCATGGCTGCGGAGATTCTGGAAATTTCGGGTGAACGGCTTGAAAAGCTGCAATCAACCATTAATTCGACGCTGAAACCAGCTTCGAGGCTTCTTTCGCAAGTCCGCCTGACACTGAATACAAACAGCCGCACCCGGCTGGTGCGCAGCCGCAATGTCCTGGCTGTGATTGAAGGCGCGGATCCGGAATTGAAAAACGAGGTGGTCGTGATCGGCGCCCACCTGGATCATTTGGGGCGCAAAGGTCCGTACATCTTCAACGGCGCCGATGATAACGCTTCGGGGGTATGCGGCGTGCTGGAAGTGGCCCAGGCATTCGCTCTCAACCCGACCCGCCCGCAAAGAACAGTTGTGTTTGCGCTCTGGACCGGCGAAGAGTCCGGCCTGCTGGGATCTAGTTATTACGTGGCTCACCCGGCCTTCCCTCTGAAACGGACGGTGGCCAATCTCAACCTGGATATGATCAGCCGCATCTGGACCCGGGATCGGCTGCAACATGTCAGCCGCTGGTGGGGAATCCGGCTGCCAGAACTTGAGGCTGAAAAAATCAAACCGGATCGTTTCCTGATGCTGTCCCGCTCCCGCGGCACATCCGCGGTCAGTGAAGCGTTGAAGAACGCCAACACCCTGGTGGGCATGCACCTCATGGTCCGGCCTTCAGATGGCTTCGGCGGCAGTGATCACGCGCCCTTTGCGTTCAACGGCATCCCCTGGATCTTCTTTTTCTCGGCCATGACCGAGGATTACCATATGCCTTCCGACAGCCTGGAGAAAGTCAGTTTCAGCCATCTGGAAAACGTTTCCCGCCTGGTGTACGCAACCGCTTTCCACCTGGCGGGCTGGAAAGAGCAGGTGCCGCAGGCAGAAGCTTCAGAGTAACCGCTCCGCCATCGCCCGGCCCAGCTGGCGGCAGGCGGACAGATCGGCATCGCCGGGAGCGTTTCGGGCCTCCACTACCGGGTTGAGCAATTCATTGCCGGGCTTTTCAGCGAATTCGCGGATGGCCGAAACCGCGCCCCCGCTCCAGCTGAAGGTGCCGAAAATCCCCAGCAGGCGGTTCTTCAACTGGTCGTTGTCCAGGATGGACAGCAGGCTTTCCATGGAAGGGGAAGGTTTGGTGTTATACGCGCTGCCGGCCAGCATCAGGCCTTTGAAACGCCAGATGTCGCGCAAAACAAAAGACAGGTGGGAGCGCGACAGGTTGTGCACGCGGATGCTGCGGACCCCCTGGTCGATCAATGAACGGGCAACGGCTTCCACCATCGTCTGGGTGTGCCCGTACATGGATGAATAGGCGATCACGACTCCCGCTTCGGCTTCCTGGCGGCTCCAGCGATCATAGCGTTGAATGATGTACTCCGGTCGACTGCGATATACCGGTCCGTGGGTCGGCGCCACGACATTAATGTCAAGGCCGTCCAGCTTCTTTAATGCACGCTGCACCATCGGGCTGTACTTGGCCACGATGTTGGCGTAATAGCGCAGGGTTTCATTCTCACGCGAGTCCAGATCGACTTCATCGTCGAATACGCCTCCCCACAACGCACCGAATCCGCCGAAAGCGTCCATGGAAAAGAGTGTTCCCGTGGTGGTCTCCAGGGTCATCATGGTTTCAGGCCAGTGAACCATCGGCGTGAGGTGAAACTCCAGCTTATGGGCACCCAGATCCAATTGGTCGCCGTCCGCGATGACCTTCAGACCGGAATCGATGCCATAGAATCCCTTGATGAATTCAACGGTGCGTGAATTGCATACGATTTCCATATCGGGATACAGATCACGAAGCACTGTGATGCAGCCGGAATGGTCCGGTTCCATGTGGTTGATGACGAGGTAATGGATGGATTCATTCTCCCCGAGGGCATGCTGAATTTTTTCCAGGAATTGGGGCATGAAGCCTTTTTTCACAGTGTCGAGCAGGGTGTTTTTCTGATCGCGGATCAGGTACGCGTTGTAGCTGACGCCTTCAGGCAACGGCCAGATCGATTCAAAAAGATCGGTCTCAAAATCGTTGACGCCAATCCAGAATATATCTTTGGTCATCTCAATGGCGTTTTTCACTTGAAAACCTCCTGATACCCACCATGGCAAGATTGCTATTGTAAACGCTCCGTTTCCTGAATACAACCCGGAGTTGCAGAGAACCGGCTGTATGATATAATGGCTTTTCTTGAAAACGGCACACCGATTGAGAGGAGGATTTCATGCGAAACAGATACTTCCCGGGCCATGGCGTCGGTTTTTTGCTCGTCCTGATGACGATGCTCATCACCCCCGTTGTGAATGCCGCTGGAGACACCAGCGACTCGAAAACGGACCTGATGCAGAAAGTCCGCGATCGGGGATACATTCCGGTTATCGTGCAGATGCAGGTTCCCCATATCGAAACCCTTACCGCGGATTGCATCCGTTACTCCGGCCCCGACACCGATCTTCGGGAACCGCAGAAATCCATGGAAGCCGACCTGAGGCTGGAGGCGGCCATCCGCAATGTCGCTGAAGAGGTCCTGGCCGCTCTGGCCGGCAGCGAATACGAAATTCATCACACCTATTCAACCCTGCCCCTCCTGGCCCTGCACGTAACACCGCAAAGCCTTGGGCAATTGCAGGCATCGCCTCAAGTTGTGCGGATTGCAGAAGACCGCCTGACACGGATCCCCGAATACAGAGTCACCGCTCCGTCTTCCCCTGAGACGTCATCACCCATGATGGCCGAAGCGGTAGAGCTGATCCGTGCCGACAGCGCCTGGCTGGCCGGATACACCGGCGCCGGGCAATACGTGGCGGTTCTCGATTCCGGAATCCGCCGTGCGCACGAGGCTTTTACCGGCAAAGTCGTCGTGGAACAGTGCTATTCATTGAAAGGTAACTGCCCCAACGGCGAGAATTCAATGTCCGGTCCCGGCGCCGCGCGTATGCATCCGCCGCAATACTATGGATATGATCACGGCACTCATGTCTCCGGGATCGCTACCGGCAATGACGGCGGTTCTTTCAGGGGGGTTGCCCCGGACGCGAACCTGATCAATATCCAGGTTTTTTCGCGTTTCAGCGCAGATGAGTGCAATTCGAATGAACCCTGCGTCATGTCCTACAATTCCGATCAGGTCAAGGCGCTTGAGTTCGTTTTCAGCAAGCGCAACCAATTGCGGATCGCCTCCGTCAACATGAGCCTCGGCGGCGGCGAATACGACAGTGCCGTTGAGTGCGACATGGACAATCCGTATGTGAAACAAGCCATTGATAACCTGCGCGCGGCCGGGATCCCCACGGTGATCTCTTCCGGGAACGAGGCGCTGTGCAATGGCATCAGCGCGCCGGCCTGCGTCTCTTCCGCCATTTCCGTGGGTGCGACGACCAAGGGCGACCAGGAAGCCAGTTTCAGCAATTTCCATCCCCAATTGCTCGATTTCTTTGCACCCGGGCAAAGCATCCGTTCCGCCACCGGCGGCAGCAATAGCAGTTACCAGTACTGGGGCGGCACGTCAATGGCGGCGCCGATGCTTGCGGGCGGATTCGCCATTTTCCGCCAGTATTCCCGCGATGTGCCTCTGGACGAACTGCTGACCGCGTTGCACTATTCCGGTCAAGGCGTGCTGACGAAATGCCAGACCGGTGTCGAGAAGCCCCGTATCAATGTCGGGGAAGCGCTCATGAGTCTGATGAGCATTGCGCCTCCCGTCAATATCCAGGGGAGCCAGTCCAACAACCAGTCGCTGATGCAGACCGAGTACATCAACACCCTGACCTGGGAGGCAAACCCGCTGAATAATGATAAGAACGTGGTGGCGTATCGTGTCTACCAGATGGTTGATGAAGACAAGGTTCTATTGGCCGAGGTGGACGGCGCCACTTTTGCTTTCCAGCACCGCCGCGTAGGCAAACGCAATGAAATGCGTTATGCGTTTACCAGCGTGGATGGAGAAGGTGAAGAGAGCGGACCTTCGGTTTTCGTGCTGAAATTCGGTGTGGAGCAATAATCGATCCGGCAGCGGATCCAGGCAAGGCATGCAACGGTTGATTTCCGCTTTTAAAGGTCAGCGCGTTGCCGTCTGGGGTGATTTTATCCTCGATGAATACATCTATACCCGGGCATCACGTGTTTCGCGTGAAGCCCCCGTACTGATCTCGGAATTTGAAAGCCAGGAGTTCCGCCTGGGCGGTGCCGGCAATGTGGCGGCCAATATCCGCACCCTGGGAGGCGAGCCTTTCCCCATCGGATTTATCGGCAACGATGACGGTGGTGAAATCCTGCGCCGGGTGCTGGATCGTCAAGGGATTTGTGACAAGGGCCTGGTCGCGGTGACGAATTTCACGACTCCCCGCAAAACGCGTATCCTTTCCGGCGATCACCATACCCGCAGACAACAGGTTTTACGCATCGACCGCTTGAATCGCATGCCATTGACCGACGAGCAGCGTTCAAGCCTGCTCGATCGCCTGGCCGAGGTCATCGATCAATGCGGTTTCCTGGTGATTTCAGACTACCTCAACTGCTCGGTTCGGCCCGATGACTTCAATGTCCTGCGTGCGCGCTCCAGCCTGCCTCCGGTTGCGGTTGATTCGCGGCGTCACCTGCGCTCATTTACAAGCGTACGCGTGGCCACTCCCAACCTGACGGAACTGCAACGCCTTTTTCCAGAAAGCGACTTTCAAAATGAATCAGAATACCTGCGCGCGGCGATGAGCCTTCACGAGCAAATCAACAGTGACGGCTTGCTGCTGAAACGGGGCGACGAAGGCATGTTGCTGCTGGAACGCAATCGATCCCCGCAGCGGATCGGGATCTATGGCTCCCGCGAGATCGTGGACGTAACCGGAGCGGGTGACACCGTCATCGCGGTGATCGCTCTGGGTCAGGCATCGGGGGGGGATCTGTTGTCCTGTGCCCGTATCGCCACTGTTGCGGCCGGATTATCCGTCATGAAAGCCGGGGCCGCCACCATAACCCCTGCTGAATTGGAGCAGGCATTGACTTCAGGGAATTTTTCGTGATTCCGGGTATATCCGATTGTGTGATGTCCGACCTGGACGCGCTAGCCGCCCGGGTCAGGGAACTTAAATCCAGGGGCCGCTCAATCGCCCTGGCCAACGGCGGATTTGACCTTTTTCATGTGGGGCATGCACGTTACCTGAGAGCCGCCGCCGAAATTGCCGATATTCTTGTAGTGGCGGTCAATTCAGACCAGTCCCTGCGCCGCCTGAAGGGGTCCGGCCGCCCGGTGTTGCCCCTGGAAGAACGCGTCGCCATTTTATGTTCCATAGAAGGGGTTGATCTCGTGTTTGCCTTTGACGAACCCACCGTGTCCACGGTATTGCTGGCCCTCGAACCCGACTTTCACTGCAAAGGCGGGGATTATTCCGTGGAATCCGTCCCTGAGGCCGACGTGGTGCGCAGTTTCGGCGGCAAGGTCGTCATCGTGGGGGGCGACAAGGTGCAGTCAACTTCATGGCTGCTGCGGAAAAGCGGCGCCTCCGGCGCATAGGAATCGGGCATGCGATCCGGGTCCAATAAAGAGGCGTTTCTGCCCGGAACTGAAGAAAGAATCGCCGTTGTGCGTTTATCGGCCCTGGGTGACATCATTCACACCCTGCCGGCGGTCATGCGCTTGCGGGAAAGTGCAAAAGAAACAGCGCTGGAATGGATCACTTCACCCCCCGCCGACCGGTTGCTTCAGGCGTTCGATGTCGCCGACCAGGTTCACTCGCTGAAAATCCGCGGCGAATCGTTCACCGATTCCCTGCGCACCCTGCGCGGCTTTCGCCGTCGGCATCGCGACCGGTATTCAATGGTGATCGACTTCCAGGGATTGATCAAATCAGCCCTTGTCTCGCGTATGCTCTCGGCGAACGTGGTGGGATTTCATCGGCGGAACCTGCGCGAACCCGTCGCATCGCTGGCGTACCGGCATCAGGCATCCCCCTGGCCGGAGCAGGAGCACGTGATCTACAAGAATCTCCACTTGTTGAAGGTGCTGGGGATTGAAGCGGGTGCCGTGCACTATCCGCCGATGCTTCCCAAACCCCCTTCAGACAGGTTAAGTGATTTCCTGCACGAGCATTCAGCAGGATCCGGGGGATTCATCATCCTGAACGTCGGCGCGGGATGGAAAAGCAAGACCCCCCCGCGCGAACTGCTGATTCAGGTCGGCAACCGGCTGCGCGAAAAAATTCCCGCAGTCATCCTTTGGGGAAACGCCGTTGAGCGGGAGCGGGCTCATCTTGTTTCAGCCGGAACCGGTATACCCATGGCTCCCCCTACCGATTTCATCGACCTGATTCACCTGATCCGATCCGCAGCCGTCATCGTCAGTGCCGACACATTGGCGCTGCATTTGGCGGATGTGGTGCAGACTCCGAGTGTCGGCCTGTTTGCACCGACATCCCCCAAACGCAACGGCTCGTTGCTTCCCGCTTCCCGCGCCGTGGTCGCCGATATTGATTGCCGGTACTGCTACCGCCGGGACTGCGGAAGAATGAATTGCATGGCGCAAATCTCTGCGGATGACGTCCACAATGCCGTCAAAGAAGTGCTGGACGCCTCCGGCGGAAAAAAGCCGGGTGCGGCTTCAGCAGACGCAACGCCTTCCGTGCGTTGAACGCAGCGTTTCGGGTCCGGCAATTTCCCGCGGCATTCAGGATCCGTGCTGCAACTTCGAAGTCAGGAGCTGTACGCGGCGACAGGTTCTTTTCCAGCGGGTTCTGAAAAGGAAACCCCTCACGTAATCGAAAAACCGCTGCATGTGCTGGGCGAATCCGGAGCAAGCGTATGTTTCCGGAGTGGATCGGAAAGACCAGTAGATGCGCCAGGGAATGCCGATGATGTTCCTGCGGGGAAGGAACCCCCAGTAGCGCGAATCGTTGCTATCGGCCCGGTTATCGCCCAGGCAGAAGTAATGCGCCGGGGGAACCCGGCAGGCATAATCGTCATTGCCGGCAATTTGCGGTATGCCGCATGCCAGGTAGCTTTCCCGCAGAGGTTTTCCGTTAATATTGAGCCTGCCTGCGCGCATGCGGATGGTATCGCCCGGCAAGCCGATGACACGCTTGACAAAAACCCGCTCGTCGGAGTCAGGCGGATGAAAAACCACGATCATGCCCCGGATGATCGGGCGGGTCGGTAAAAAGAGGCGTTCAATCGCGTTCCATCCGCAACGGGAACGCACCATGTCGACCACGACATGATCCCCCACCATCAGGCTGTCCTGCATTGAGGCGGAAGATACCGCCAGGGTCTGGAACACAAATGTGCGACAAAAAAACAGCAACAGCAATAAATGCAGTGCCAGAATTGAAAACCCCCTGACAGCTTCTGCAAGGGATTCATGCTTGAAAAAAAACGGACGACGAAGCATCGGGAATATTCTACGTCATCTTTTCCCGCGAGACAAGCGGTTGAAGCGCGCATCCGCTTTGGCTACAATGTAGCTGGCCGGTGCGAATATCCGCGCATCGCGAAAGGGAGGTTGCACATGCAGCGTGTACTCGTACTTGGAAGCGGTTTGATCGGGCATGCCGTCGCGGCTGATCTCAGTAGTGAATTCGATGTGCATGTGGCGGATGCGGATATGCATACGTTGGAAGCCGTTTCCGCCTCGTTTTCCGTTACACCGGTTCATGCGGATTTATCCGATGCCGCACGCTTGCAGCACCTGGCCCGGGAAGCCGACATTGTCGTGAATGCCCTGCCCGGCCATATGGGATTCTCCGCGCTCACCAACGTGATCGAAAGCGGGACGGATGTCGTGGATATCGCTTTCAGCCCCGAGGATCCGTTGATGCTCCATGAACGGGCGGAATAGGCCGGGGTGACCGCGGTTGTCGACTGTGGAGTCGCGCCGGGGCTCTGCAACATGATTCTGGGCTATGAAAGCACGCGCATGGAGCAGATCGATTCCTATTCCTGCATGGTCGGAGGCTTACCCGTTGAACGGCAATGGCCCTGGGAATACAAGGCGGGCTTCTCCCCCGCTGATGTGATCGAAGAATACACCCGTCCCTGTCGCATGGTCCGGGACTCCGCGCAGGTCATTTATCCGCCGCTTTCCGGATTGGAAAAAGTGGAGTTCAAGGGGATCGGCACACTTGAAGCATTTCATACCGATGGGCTGCGCACTTTACTGAAAACAATGAAAATTCCCAATATGAAGGAAAAAACCCTGAGGTACCCCGGCCATGTCGCCTTGATGGAGATATTGAGCGCGGCGGGATTTTTCAACAAAGAAAAAGTCCGCATCGGCGACCAGAGCCTCTCACCTCTGGAGATGACCAGCGCGGTTCTATTCCCGCAATGGAAAATGCGCCCGGACGAAGCGGATTTTACGGTCATGCGTGTCGCGATTGCGGGAAGGTCCGGAGGAAATGAAGTGCAACGGGTCTTCGAACTCTTCGATCAATTCGACTGGAAAACCCGGACCACTTCGATGGCGCGTACAACCGGTTATACCTGCTCAGCCGTGGTCCGGATCCTCGCGGAAGGCGCTGTCCCGCGGCGGGGAATCGTTGCGCCGGAGCATCTGGGGCAAATGGACGGCCTGTTCGCCCGCGTTCGCGATTTTCTGGCCTCGCGTGGAGTCAAGCTCAGCGGCGATTTGTAGTTTCAAGCGCACGCATGGGAACCAATTCTTTCGCGTTTGCGTTTATTGTGATATAACGGTCGGCAACGGACCGGAGAGGAGGCTGGCAGTGAAACGTTTGTACCGCAGTCGCAAAGATCGTGTAATTTCCGGAATATGTGGAGGAATCGGCGAGTACTTCGACGTGGATCCGGTTCTGGTTCGTGTGGGTGCGGTTTTATTGATATTTACCGGCGGCGTGGGGTTGATCGCATATATCGTCGGGATTTTCATCATTCCCGAAGAACCGCTGGATCGAGAAAGCCTTGAAACTGCGGCTTTAACCACGGATGTTCCTGCTTCCGCGGAACCGGAATCCGCCGGCGATGCGGGATCCTCTTCCGGCTCCCATTCAGGCCCGCTTGTTTTCGGCTTGATCCTGGTCATACTCGGTTTGTTCTTCATGCTGAGAAATATCCCCATGTTCAATGACTATTACTGGTGGATCCGTGACCATATCCGCATGTTCTTCTGGCCTGGAGTATTCATCGGTCTCGGCATTTTCCTGATCGCACGCAACAGCCGGCGCTGAAACGTCGTCAGCATCCGTTCCCTTTGTCGCTGCGGCATTGCAATCCCCTTTTCTCACCCTTATAATAAAACCGAGCGCCTGAAAACGGGCGCTCCGGCAGCCTTGAAAAGTATCCGGCACGAACATGCCGGGGCCGTTTCAAACGCCGCCCCCGAGGAGAGAAAAGATGAACCAGCTCGATGTACAAGAGTTGATCGCGTTGCTGGCATCAGTCTTTTCACCGGTTGAATCCGATCGTGAACTGGGAATCCTGGTTGATATCCCCAGAGAGCCGCGAACGGATTCCATCCGCTGGAAGGAACGCCGCGGCATCGCCGCCGCCTGGAGAGACACAATCCGCCTGCACGTTGCCCAGTTGGGACTCGAACGAATCCACCTGTTTGCATATCCCGATGTCGGTTCCAATAACGCCGATTTACCCGCCACAGCCTACGATGTGGATGGGGCTCTTCCCGAAGCCGCTTCAGAACTGGCTGCGTGTGGGAAACCGGTGACTTTTGAGCAGGTGTTCTCAACCTGCCAATTGCTGCTGGCGCCGACGGAATACTCCACCACCGCGCCGCTGAAGAACGCGGCACGCAAATACCGGTTTCGCGCCGCCACCATGCCGGGGTTCATTTCGGCGATGATACCCGCCCTGCGCATCGATTACAACGAAGTGAACCGCCGCTGCGGGATATTGAAACAACTGCTGGATCCAGCTGTGGGAGCGGATGTGCGCTTCGTGGTCGACGGCCGGCAGGAATATCAAATGCACTTCGATCTGCGCCACCGTGCCGCGCACGTGAGCAGCGGGCGCTTTCCCGAAGCGGGCGTCGCAGGCAATCTGCCCAGCGGAGAAACCTATATCGTGCCTTACGAGGGAGAAAAATACCGCGATTCCGGTGACCCGACTGATCTCAGCCGCACGCACGGGCAATTGCCGGTTGAGATCAACGGCCACGTGGTCATATTCTCCATTCAGGATAACCGTGCCGTGGCGGTCAGCGGAGAAATGGAAGCCGCTGATGCGGAAGGCGAGCACCTGAAACGTGAACCCGCTTACGGAAACATGGCGGAACTGGGTTTCGGAGTGCTTGGCGATTTCGGCCTGACGCCGATCAATGAAATCCTGCTGGACGAAAAACTCGGTTTTCATGTGGCATTCGGTCGCAGCGACCATTTCGGGGGAGATGTCGGACCGGAACGTTTCTCTTCTCCCACCGAAGTCATCCATTTGGATCGAATCTATATTCCCGCCACCCAGCCGCGGGTACACCTGGCGGAGGTGAGGCTGATCGCGGAAAGCGCGGACCCCGTCACGGTGATCCGGGACGGTGAATACCAGATTTTTTCCTAGGCGGACACCGGGCAGGATAGGCGCGCTCAGAAAGGAGAGAAACAGTGGCCAGAGCAAAAAGCCGCAAGCAGCTGCATGAGGAACTGAAACCCGAAGATCTCCGCTGGGAATGCGATCCGGCGGACCTGAGATTCAAGACAACCGATGCTTTAGAGGCCTGCCAGGAGATTATCGGCCAGGAACGGGCATTGAACGCGTTGCGCATGGCTTTTGATATCGAGAGCCTTGGATACAATGTGTTTGTCACCGGAAAGGTCGGTACCGGCCGCAAGACCTCGGTGCGGCGCCTGATCCGCGAAAGCAGCCGCTTGAAGCGCATTCCGGATGACAAGTTGTACGTCAACGACTTCCGCAACCCGGATACGCCGCGCCTGTTGCGGCTTCCCGCCAGTCAGGGAAGGGCTTTCAAACAGGTGATGGATGAACTGATCGCCAACCTGGTCAAACAGATTCCGGAAGTCTTTGAGAGTGAAGGCTATCACGAAAGCCGCAAATCAGTGATCGAAAGCGTAAAAAAGCAGCAGAAAAGCCTGCTGACTGAATTCGAAGAAAAAGTAGCCGAGAAAGGATTCGCCCTGGTGCAGATCCAGGTCGGCGCCATAACCCGACCCGTCGTTGTCCCCCTGATCGAAGGCAACCCGATCAATGCTGAAAAACTGCGTGCCTTGGTGAACGAAGGCAAGCTGACGCAGAAGAAATACCAGTCCATTGAAAAAACCCAGGAAAAACTCTCCAGCGACCTGGAAGATGTGTTCAAGAAACTGGCCGTCCTGGAAAAGGAAACCGCCGGCCGCCTGAAGGAAATGGACCATGAGTTCGCCATGCCGGTGGTCCGTGACAATATCGAAGATATCCGCAAACGGTTCTCCGCTGAAAAAGTCAATCAATACCTGGATGAAATAGTTGAGAATGTCATGGACCAGCTTGACCTGTTCCGCCAGGCCCAGGCGGCGGAAAAGGAACAGGGATCCTCCCTCCCCCGTCCGGGATCGCCCGACGATCCTTTCCTGGCGTACCGTGTCAACCTGCTCGTGGATAACTACAAAGCCAAAGAAGCCCCCGTGATCTACGAGACTTCGCCCACCTATAACAATCTGTTTGGCAGCGTCGAATTCAGTAGCGACGGGTCAGGCGGCACGCGAACCGATTTCACCCGCATCAAGGCCGGTTCCCTGCTGAAAGCCGATGGCGGTTTCCTGATCGTTGAAGCCCTGGACCTGCTGACCGAGCCCGGGGTCTGGCCGGCGTTCAAGCGCATGTTGCGCAACCGGCGCCTTGAAATCCAGAATTACTCTCCGCTTTACCTGTTGACCGTATCCGGCCTCAAACCTGAACCGATCCGCATCGATGTCAAGGTTGCGCTGGTGGGTGACACCTATCTGTACCAATTGCTGTTTGACCGTGATCCTGAATTCAAGAAAATTTTCAAGCTGAGGGCCGATTTCGATTCCGTTATGGATTTGAACCAGTCGAGTATATTGGATTATGCCGGCTTCGCCAAGCGTATCGCAGACACCGAAAAACTGCGGCCGCTGCAGAACACAGCCGTGGCAAGGGTATTGGAATACGGTGTCAAACTGGCCGGGCAACGAAAAAAACTGTCAACCGAATTCAACGATATCGCTGACATCATCCGTGAAGCGGACTATTGGACACGGAAAACCGGGCGCAAGCAGATTACGGCTGCGGACGTGGACAAAGCCATACTGGAAAAACGCGACCGTTCAAGCCTGATCGAATCCAAGATCCAGGAGATGATCCAGGACGGGAGCCTGATGATCAATACCACGGGAGCCGTTGTGGGCCAGGTAAACGGCTTGTCGGTGTACAACCTGGGAGACACCGTATTCGGCAAACCGTCGCGGATCACGGCGCAGGTTGCTGTCGGCTCTGACGGCATCATCAATATTGAACGAGAAGCGGAATTAAGTGGAAACCTGCATGATAAAGGTGTATTGATCCTGAGCGGTTTCTTGCGTGCGCGTTTCGCCCATGACAAACCGCTGGCCGTCAGCGCCAGCCTCTGTTTTGAGCAATCGTACGGCGGTGTGGACGGCGACTCAGCTTCATCAACAGAAATCTATGCGCTCATGTCCGCGCTCTCCGGCATCCCCATCCGTCAATCCATTGCCGTGACCGGATCGGTGAATCAACGGGGAGAGATTCAGCCCATCGGCGGCGTCAATGAAAAGATCGAAGGGTTTTTTGACATCTGCCGTTTCCGCAGACTCACCGGAGACCAGGGCGTGATTATCCCCTTCCAGAATGTCGCTGACCTCATGTTGCGTCACGACGTGGTTGAAGCCGTACGCAAAGGGAAATTCCATATCTGGCCGGTGCGGAACGTGGACGAAGGGATGGAGATCCTCATGGACTTGCCTGCCGGTGTGCGGCGCAAGAACGGGACGTTCCCTGAAGGTACGCTCAACTTCCTGGTCAATCAGCGGTTGAGCCAGTTCGCCGAAAGCGGCAGGCACTACTCCGCTCCGGATCCGTCAACCTGAACCGATCTCAATCCTGCGTGGATGAGGCCGTCTCGGTTGCGGAGGTGAAAACAGCTTCCGCTTTGCGGATCAACTCATCGGCCGTGTATTCCTCCAGCTGAAACGGCTCGGAAACCGCTGAAGATGTGCCTGTGTAGCGTTTTCCGTCCTTTTCCTCGCCGCGGCGCAATTCCAGGTGATATTCCCGGTCTCCCTTCAATGTAACGGCAAGAACAATATCATCTGCTTTTCTGTACGCATCTTGCCGGATAAACTCACTGCAGGTGAGTTCAGCAAGCGAACGCAACAAGGGATCCATGGTTTTGGAATCAACCTCACGCCCGTCTGTTGTTTTCCAGGCAACGGCAACCGCTTCCTCAACGGCTGGCTCCCGGTTCGCGCTTTTCATTCCCGCCGCCGCGGCCGATCTGTCCAAGGTGACGTTGCGATCTCCGGCCGTGACGCTGAGTTGAAAGATTTCATCGGGAGAGAATGCCAGCACCGATTTGTCGCGCCAGTCTGCGGCGCCGTACTCAAAATCACTGCGCAAGGAACCCGCGGCGTGGTAAACGCCATGATCATCAGGTAAACGCAGAAACGTATGTCGATAAGTGGAAGCAACCTTTCCCAGCGTAAAGGCGCGCACGCTCTGATCGCCGGCAAACGCCTTGACGACAATGGCCGATTCCGCTTCCATGCCGTAACGCGAGTCATCCCCGGAACGCGAAACAAGCGTGGTTAATTCAAGGCTTGTCAGGGCATCCAGCGCGTTGTTGATGCGCGTTTCATCCACGATGTGACCGGATGGCTGCAAGCGCCATTTTTCACTTTCTTTCTGAAGCACGACCTTGCCCTTGGGAGACTGGATTTCAATTCGATCCAGGGCGCTCCTTTCCAGCGGTGGAATTTCGGGCAGTTCGTACTTGACCCGGTCTGGATTCCGCAGCAAAAGCAGCAGGGTCAATCCCGCAATGATCACCGCCAGAACGGCGAATTCAGTTTTGATTCTGCCTGATTTGCAAATCATTTTTCACCTCCCCCGGCAGCGGAAGCAAGAAAGCGGGCGCGGATTCGACGGCGACGCTGGTTGCGTTTCCACCATACGGCCAATCCGGACAGGACCACCAACAGAGGCAATCCGGCGATGCTGATCACCTTGGCAAACGATTTGGCGCCCTCGGTCGTGCGGCTGGATTTCAGCAAGGCGACCGTCTGCTGCTTGCTGCGCATCAGAGCGATACCGTCACGGCGATTCAAGTGGTCCAGGAGGTTGAGAATAAAAACGGCATTCTGGCCCTGGCCTCCGGCGTCGATCATGTTGTCGCGCAGGACGTCCGCCGTTCCGATCACGAAAAGCCTGCCCGGCCGTCCTCGAGTCAACACGCTGCCTTTGTCCTCCAGTTTGGATATATCGATGCCGTCGTCGATGTCTTGCGCAGGTTGACTCTTTGCGTCACGGTCGTTTTCGCTGTCAGGGTTGGCAGGCCCGGTTTTTTCGGGAATCGGTTTGTCTGCGAAATAACTGCTGAACTCGCCTTCCAGCATCATCGCCAGCGGGTATTGGCGCAGTTGTGCCGGATCCTGCGGCTTGCGGATCATGAAAGGGTTCAAATTGACCTGACCGGCCATTTCCCATGCTTGGGGAGAAGATGAAATCAACGTGACGGCCTTCAGGTTGTCGGCCTTGATCCGCGTTTCATCCAGTTCCAGCGGTGCCGCCCGCAACAGGATCAGGCGGTTGAGGTTGCGCATGAAGGGCAGCGTATGGTCAATGTACTCCTGTTGAATCTCCGGCGCGAAATAAAAAACCTGCTCGCCTCCCCCGTATTGTTCATCAACCGGCTGGCGCAGGCATTTTTCGTCCATGACATACGCCTTTCTGACCGTGACGCCGTAATGGGAAAGTAGTTTTTCCAGGCCGGTGTTCAAAGGAAGGTAAACCGGTCCCTGGTTGCGGTTCATGTACGCATTGTTCTGCTGCGGCATCACTTCCTTGAAGGGGTCGAGGAAAACGGCCAGGTTTTTTCCCTGCATGAGGAATTGGTCAATCTGGAACAATTCGTAGTCGGAAAACTCTTCTTTGGGTCCGGCAATGATCAACGTATCAAACCCTCCCGTCAGTCCGTCTTTTTCCAGGTTTACCGCTTTCAAGGTGTAAATTTCCCGCGCCAGATTGTTGAAATTATTGATCGTATCCGGATCTTCGCTTCGTTGCATGGACGCCATGGGGTTGAACAGGTTCAAGGTTCCGTTGTCTTCCAGGTAGCCGATATCCGTGTTGATCTGCAGCAGCGATTCCGTGCCTTCCTCAATCAGTTTTTCCAGCTGTTCCGCCGCCACCTGACGGTATTGAGTGCCGATCAGGGGGATGTTCATGGCTTCGATGAGCTGGAATTCCCGTGCCTCGCCGCCGTGTTCTATGACCAGGCCGGCCACGCCATCACCGGCCGGGATTTTTTTGCCGTAGGCGTCCTGCAGCTCGGGCCAGGAAAGCTCGAGCAGGCGGTACTTCTTGAGTGATTCCCTGATTTCTGGATCCTGTGTGGGATCGATGTAGCTGAATTCGAGTTTGTCGTAGTGCCGGGAACTGATCTTGCGGGTAATGGCTTCCAGCTCCCGGGGCAGATCCATCAACTGGTTGAGCTTCATGAATGGCGCCACTGCCTGAAGCGATGAAGAGAGAACCAGCTTGACCTGAATCGGCTCTTCAAGGCGCAGTAATGCGCCGATCTTGTTGTGCATCTTCTGGATGGAAGTTGTGATCTTGTACTCAAGACCCCGGGTAGAGGTGATCTGGGGAATCTGTTCGATCATGTCGCCGTGAATCAATACCACGCCCATGTAGGCCTTTAACAACTTGATCTCGTCATTCTTCAGGTATTGCAATTGCACCGGGTAGATGCCGTAACTCTCCGGAGCGGTCAGGCCGCCGTCGGGCCTGTCCGTTGATTGGATGTCATGAAAGCGGTAGTTAAAGAAGCGGTTGCCGTACACCGCGTATTCCTTGAGCAGATCTTCCAGGTATCGACGCGTATTGTTGTGCGGGGCCGGAAGGTTGTCGGAAAAAAACACATGAATCGTCAAGGGTTCCGACAAGGTGGAAACGACTTCCCGGCTGATCGGCGAAATGGAGTAAAGGCCGGATGCCGTCAAATCCAGGCGGAAAAAGATATTCATGCCCACCGCGTTGATCAACACGACGATGAGCAGGTAAAGAACGAAGCGGATGTATTTGCTTTGATTGGCTTTCATGCTGGGCCTCACTTGCGCTCCTGGATTACCAACTGGGTTCCGTAAAGCGCGATGAATGTCATGCTGATGAAATACAGCAGGTCACGGGAATCCAATACTCCGCGCGCGATATTGCGGAAGTGATAGTCCGCGCCCAGGTAGGACATGACATTGAGCATGCCTTTGGGCAGGAAAAACAGCATTTTGTCGATCAGCGTCAGGAAAAAGCAGATGGCCATGGCGATAATAAAGGCGATGATCTGGTTGCGCGTCAGCGAAGAAGCGAACAAGCCGATGGCGGCAAACAATCCCCCCAGGAGAACCGCTCCCAGGTACCCTCCCACTACGGGCCCCGGATCCAGGTCTCCCATGGTGGATATGGTTACGGCATAGACAATCGTGGGCAGCAACATGACCAGGATGAAGCCGAGCGCGGCCAGAAACTTGCCCATGACGACTTCAACCTGGCTTAGCGGAAGTGTCATCATCATCTCATGGGTACCGCGGTTGAACTCTTCGGAAAAGAGTTTCATCGTGACGGCGGGAACAACGAACGCAAAGATCAACGGCAACAGGGAGAAAAAACCTCTCATACTGGCCTGGTTATACAAAAAGAATGTGGAAAAAAAGAACCACCCCGTCACCACCAGGAAGATGGCGATCACGATATAGGCAATCGGGGAAACAAAGTAGCTGGACAGCTCTTTGCGAAAGATATTGAAGATCTGCTTCATTGCGCATTCTCCTTGGTCAGTTCCCGGAAAATATGTTCCAGGGATTTGGATTGACGGCGGAATTCCAGCAGCAGCCAGTCTTCCGCTTTGATCGCCCGGTAAACCTCGCCCCGGATATCCATTCCGGATTGCACGCTCAGGGTCAGGTGAAGCGCCGGTTCCGTGGCATGACCATCCACCTCGATACCCATCACACCCGGCACTTTTTCGAATACGGCACGCACTTTCCCTTCATCCGCATCAGCCAGCGTGACCAGGATACGGGTATCGCGCCCGGCGTTTTCCTTCAGCTCGCCGATGTTGCCGTCTGCGACGATGCGTCCTTGATGAATGATCACGACCCGGTCGCAGGTGGCTTCCGCTTCACTGAGAATATGGGTGGACAGGATAACGGTTTTTTCCCGGCCGATCTCGCGGATGATTTCGCGGATCTCGGCGATCTGGTTGGGATCCAGGCCGGAAGTCGGCTCATCCAGAACGAGAATTTCCGGGTCTCCCATCATGGCCTGCGCCAGCCCGACCCGTTGCTTGTAGCCCTTGGACAATTCTCCGATGGGCTGATGCATGACTTCGTTGATGCCACAGATCCGGGACAGATGGTTGATGCGCGTTTCACGGTCTTCCCGTTTCAATCCCCTGGTGTCCGCGATGTAAGCCAGGTAATCGAAAACCAGCATTTCGGGGTAGAGCGGCGCATTTTCGGGCAAATACCCCATGATTTGTTTGATCGCCCTGGGATGATCGGTGACGTTCATATCTTTCACCGTGATATTCCCGGACGATGGATTCAGATAACAGGTAAGAATGCGCATGCAGGTGGTCTTGCCTGCTCCATTGGGACCCAGCAGGCCCAGAACTTCTCCTTTGTGGATCTTGAAGTGGATGCTGTCAAGCGCACAAAGATCACCGTAATACTTGGTCAGGCCTTTTACCTCGATCATCTGATTCTCCTATTCTGGTACGACGCTTTTTTGCAAGACCAGGTTTCTGACGATTGCAATGCAGATAGAAATTTTATCAATCTCTGGGCCAATGTCAAGGTCAGGCGGGCGCCCGATCCGGGTCAAGCGGAAAGGAAGGGGATCGCGGAAGGTTCCAGCTGAAGATGCGTTGCCATCAGCGTGATTGCGCTGCGGGTTTTTGTCTGCTATAGTGACAATTATGGCGTACGCCGGAAATTCTCTCGATACCCGATCCCTGATGGAAAAAGTATACGAATACCTGAGAAAACTCATTCACAAGGGGGAGTTGACCGCCGGCCGGCCGCTGGACCTCAACGGAATCACCCGGCGCCTGGGGATCAGCAAAACCCCGCTGCGGGACGCCCTGATCCGCATGGAAGCCGAGGGATTCGTCACCATCCGGCCCCGCCGTGGCGTATATGTCAATCCGGTGACACTGGCGGATGTCAGGCAATACTATGAGATTATCGGTGCATTGGAGAGCATTGCCGTACTATCCGCTTTCCCGCGCATGTGCGAACGACATTTCCGCAGTATGCAGGATCTGATCGTCGCGATGGACAACGCCATCAATGACTCGGCTTTCGACCTGTTCTACAAACGCAACCTTGCTTTTCACAACACTTACCTGGATTTATGCGCAAATCCACCCTTGATCCACATCGTGGATATGCAGAAACGTCGACTCTATGATTTTCCCCGCCAGCCCCGCTGGATCCCCGAATGGGAGCGCTCATCCATGCAGGAGCATCGACGCATTCTCGAACTTTTGCAGAGCAGTGACGTGAAGGCGTGCAGTGACTATATCCGCAACGTTCACTGGTCGTTCAATGTGCAGGAGTCTTTTATCCGGCGCTATTACCCGCAAGCTGAGAACGGGACCCGTAACCAGGAAATCAAGTAAAAACAGAAAGGAAAAAACTCTTTCAACTTTCTCCAACTTATTCCCGCTCCAACTCACCAACTTTCCAACTCTCCAACTTTCCAACTCTCATTGAGCTTTTCCGGTTACTATGATATATTTATGCGGGTACAGGATAAAGATATGAAAAACAAGCTGATTCGCGGATTGCTCCTGATGATCGTATCGACGGCGATGGTGTCCACTACCGGTTGCAAACGGATCCAGGGTGAATATTACATTGAGTATATCACCTCACTTGCATCGCGTGATCTCGTCAAGAACCTGACCTATTTCTACGTCGAAGCATCAGTCGCTTCCACCAACCAGGTGTCGGGAAAGATCATCAACTGGTACGTGAAAGTCTATACCGCCGAAGATGAGCAGATCCTGGAAATCACCATGGACAATTATGAATCCCTGGGCTTCAACCTCAAAGCGGTTCGCCAACCGGTTCAGGGTTTTTACGCCGGATCTCTTGCGGTGATCACCAATCCGGCCTTTCCGGGAGACATGTTTGACGGCAAAGTTCCAGCCAAAGCGCTGGTTCGCCTTTACCTGCAGGATATGAACGATTACCAGAGCGAAACAGCTTTCATCGGGGCCGTCGGCTTTGAGGAAATTACGGAGTAAGACTGGTTTCGGGGGCATGTTTTCCCCAGGCTTACCATACCTGGACGATTGGAGCGATGGATGGCGACGTTTCCCAAAATCCCCGGCTACCGCATCACGCGTTTGCTTGGCCAGGGCGGTATGTCCAATGTCTATTTGGCCAAAGACAGCCGTCTGGACCGCAATGTCGCGATCAAAGTACTCTTTGATTCCCTTTCCGAAGATTCACGTACGACTGAACGGTTTCTTCATGAAGCGAAAACCGCCGCCCGCCTTCAGCACAATAATATTGTCCACATCTACGACGTTGGCCGGAACGATCGCCATTACTTCATTGTCATGGAGCTGCTTCACGGCAGCCTGAAAGAAAAAATCAGCAATAGCGATCCCCTTTCGCTTTTTCCCCAGCCCGGCCTTTCGATCCTGCGTGAAATCGCACTGGCTCTGGATCATGCCCATCAGAAAGGTGTCATCCACCGGGATATCAAGCCGGACAACATCATGTTCCGCAACAACACCTCACCGGTCCTGGTGGACTTCGGCATATCCCGCTGCCTGTACTCCAACTCCCGGTTGACGCGAACCGGAATGAGCATCGGTACACCCCATTACATGAGTCCCGAACAGATCAATGGTGACGAGATCGACGGCCGCAGTGACCTGTACAGCCTGGGAGTGGTTTTATATGAAATGCTGACCGGTGAAGTCCCCTATTCGGCTGATAAAGCCATCGCCGTCGCCATGAAGCACGTACGGGAACCGATACCCGAATTGCCAGAATCAATGCTTGAATACAGGTTTCTCATCCAGAACCTGATGGCGAAGACTGCGCGTGAACGCCCGGAAAGCGGGTGCCAAGTCGCACGTATGATCGAATCCTTGACCCTGTCCGCTTCGCAGTCATTCGCGGTTGATGCCGAAAACCAGCCGCATGAGAATTTTTCCCAGGCTCAGATTCCGACTCTTCCCGATGTCACCCGCACGGGCTTGCGCCGTTGGCGCAGCCATAACCGGGGAATCCTGACCTGCCTCGCTTTTGCGGGCCTGTTGCTGAACGGGTCGTCAAAAAACCATGAAACCGCTCTTGAGCCGGCTGCCCGGCAGATCGCCGCCGCACAAGATGACGACGGCGTTCCGGAGAAGATCGCGCCTGTTGAGGCGTCTCTAAACCCGGTTGACGCCGGAAAACGGTTGCGCTTGTTGCGTGCCCTGATGGCGGAAACCCGCTTCGCGGACGCCCGCAGGATAATTCAATCCCAGGCTTCCGGGGAATCCGCCGCCATGGTCCCGGCTCTGAAGTCCAGTTATACGCAAATACTGAAGCGCATGCAGGCCATGCAACGCATCCGCTTGAGAAGCGAGGCCGGGCAGATCGATGAAGTCCAAGCCCGTAACCGGATACGCGAATTGAATGGATTTGATAAAACCTGGAATCCCGACGGCGATTTCAGCAATCGTTTCCAGGCGCGCAACATCCACAATCACAAGGTTGTCATTGACCTGGCCACGGGCCTGATGTGGCTGGATGAAACATCCCCGGAGCCATGTCGTTTCAAAGATTCCCTTCCCTGGATAACGCGTTTGAATCGCTCGAACCGAACCGGATTCAGCGACTGGCGCTTGCCTACCATTGAAGAGGCGGCCTCACTGCTCGACCCGGACAAATCCCCTTCGGGCCTTTTCCTGGACCGGGTGTTCAGCCTCGAGTCCAGGCGCGCATGGACGGCGGATTCATTTCCACCCCGGGGTTATTGGTACCTCAATCTTCGCGACGGTGGTATCGGCTGGAACACCCTGGGATGGACACGCTGTCACATTCTTCCCGTGCGCTCGGTATTCAATTCCGCCGAGAGCGACCGCAAAGGAGAGCCAAGATGAGCCGATTGAAACCCTGGTTGCGTCGTTTGCATGCGTTTCTGTTCCCTGCGCTGTTCTTGCTGGTTCTTGCTTCCTGTTCGGTTCGCCGTATGGCCATGAACATGGTAGCGGACAGCCTGACCTCAGGGGCGAGCGGCAATACCTTTACCTCGGACAACGATCCGGAACTTGTCGGCGACGCCCTTCCCTTCGCCATCAAGTTGTACGAATCATTGATGTCATCCATTCCACAACACTCCGGCTTGCGTATCCAGACCGGAAGCCTCTACGTGATGTACGCCAACGCCTATCTCCAGACCCCGGCTTCCATGCTGACCAGTACCGACTTCGAGCGCAAGGAAAGATTACTGGCAAGGGCACGGAATCTCTATCTCAGGGGCAGGGACATCCTGCTGGTTGAACTTGAGCAACGCTACCCGGGTTTCCTGTCCCGATTGGCGCAAAAACCCCACGAACAAGCGGTGTCTTCGTGTACGCGCGAGGATGTTCCCGCCATGTATTGGGCCGCCGCCGGCTGGGTGGCGGCGTACGCCATTGACCCGTTCGACATGGATCTGGGAATGACTGTCCCGCAGGCTGAAGCCCTGCTAAAACGGATTCTGCAACTTGATCCGGGCTTCGGCAACGGATCCATCCATGACTTCTTTGTTTTGTACTATGGATCCCTGCCGGATTACATGGGCGGTGACCCGGCAAAAGCCCGCGAACATTTTCAACGATCCGTCGAGGTTTCAAAAAAACGTTCCACCGCCCCTTTCCTCGCCCTTGCCACAACGGTTTCGGTTAAACAGCAACAAGTCCGGGAATTCAGGGAATTACTGAATCAGGCGTTGGAGATCGATCCGGACGCGGACCCCGACAACCGCCTGATCACCGTGCTCAATCAACGCCGAGCCCGCTGGTTGCTGAACCACGTCGAAGACTTTTTCCTCGAATCAAGCGATCCAGTCGGGGTCGATCCCACCCGGGGAAATGAATAAAAGGAGAATTGGTGATGAAAAAAAGATATCTGCATCTGGCTTTTCCGTTGATCTTTCTGTTGTTTCTGGCGGCCTCACTTCCGGGAGTGACCATCAAGATCGGCACCATCGCTCCTGAACGCTCCCCTTGGGGCAAGGCCCTGCAGGAATTGAGCCGTGATTGGCAGCAGATCACGGCCGGTAAGGTGGAAATCAAGCTCTACCCGGGAGAAATCGCCGGGAATGAAGATGACATGATCCGCAAGGTGCGCATGGGAATCCTCGGCGGGGCCGCACTCAGCAACCGCGGATTGAAAAAGATCTACGAGGATATTTACGTACTGAATATTCCGTTCGCCATTCGCAACGATCACGAGTTGGCGCAGGTGCTGGACCAGCTCAAGCCGGAATTCGAATCCGGAATCGAAACAAAAGGTTTTAAAGTCGTCATCTGGTCCACTTCCGGCTGGGTCAATTTCTTTTCCAAGAGCCCCATTCGTACACCGGAAGACATGCGTAATCAGCGGATCTCGTTTGTAACCGGAGAACCGCTGCTGGCCCAGGCCTGGAAAGTGGCCGGATTCCGCGTCATTCCCAATGATCTGAAAGACCTGATGATGGCCTTGCAGAGCGGCATGGTGGATTCTTTTTACCTGCCTCCCATGCTGGCCGCTTCCGGGCAGTATTTCTCACAGGCACCCCACATGTGTGATCTGAAGGTCGCTCCCCTGGTCGGAGCCATCGTCATCAGTGACAGGATCTGGAAACAGATTCCCCGGGAATTTCACGCGCCCATGATGCAACGCGCGCGGGAGATGTCGGACCGCCTGTACGAGGATACGATCCGCTTGGAAAAGGAAGCCCTCGAGACCATGAAAAAACACGGCCTTATCCTTCACCATGTGAACCCGGAAGATGCCCACGTATGGGAAGAAACAGCGGAGAAAGGCATGAATGTCTTGATCGGCAAGGCGTTTTCGCGCGAGATCTATCAGAAGTTTACCTCCATTCTGAAGGGGATCAGGAAAAAAAATGCCGGGGCTTGATCGGCGTACATTGCTTCTGAAAGCGGAAAACGCGACGGCCTACATCTCTGTGGCGCTGCTGGCGCTTTTCCCCTCCCTGGAAGTCCTGGTGCGCAAGTTCTTTCACAGCGGGGTAGCCAATTCCGGCCTGTATACCCACCACCTGGTCCTGGCCACCACGTTTCTCGGCGGCATGATCACCGCCCGCAAGAACCGCCACCTGGCGCTGTCTTTGAATTTTCACCTGAGCGAGACATCAAAACGCGTCGCAGACACCTTCGTCCATTGCATCTCCGTCACCTTTTTAACCGTCTTTTCCTGGGCATCCATCTCATTCGCATTCAATGGATTCGCTCCCGGCCAGCGTATCGGCCCATTACCGATCTGGATCCCCATCATGGTCATGCCGCTGGGATTTGCCGTCATGGCCGTGAGGCATGGCGGACATATCCCGGGGAAACGACTCAGACCGGTCGCCGTTCTGCTTGCCGTTATCACCGGGACATTGATCGCGGCCATGGAGGCCGGTAATGCGATCAATACGTTGCTGGGAACCCAGACCGGTTTTTTCAGCCAATTGGCTCAAATGGTATCTCCCATTGTCGATGCATTGACGTTGCCCCTGGTCCTGCTCCTGATCCTTGCGGCCCTTTACGGTGCCCCCATCTTCATTGTGCTGGGAGGAATCGCCACATTGCTGTTCGCCCAGGCCGGCCAGCCCCTCGAGGTCATCCCCAACGAAGCCTATGCGATGTTGATCAGCCATTCCCTGCCGGCCATCCCCCTGTTCACCATCGCTGGTTTTATTCTTTCTGAAAGCCGCGCCGGGGAGCGCCTGGTACAATTGTTTCAGTCGCTTTTCTCCTGGATACCCGGCGGTCTGGCATTGATGAGCGTACTGGTCTGTTCATTTTTCACGACATTCACCGGGGCCTCGGGAGTCACCATCCTCGCCCTTGGAGCCTTGCTCGCCTATGTCTTGAATCAGGGCGGTTATGGCAAGCGCTTCAACCAAGGGCTGTTAACCGCCTCGGGAAGTGTGGGACTCTTGTTCCCCCCCAGTCTTCCCATCATTATCTACGGAGTCGCCGCCGGCGTCAGTATCCGTGACATGTTTGTCGGAGGCATCATTCCCGGTGTGGTCATGATATCCGCGCTGGCGGTATTCGGTATCGTCTACGCGCGAAGGAATCATGTTCCCCGGGAACGTTTTGCGCTGAAACCGGCCCTGCGCGCGGTTGGTGTCTCCCTGGGTGAAATACTCCTGCCGGTGGCGATCCTGCTTGCCTTTTTCGGCGGTTTGACCACCCTGGTCGAAAGCAGTGCGCTGGCAGTGGTATACGCTTTTGTACTGGAATTTCTCATCCACCGTGACCTGAGAATCCGTGACCTGGGCCGGGTACTGGAAAAGAGTCTCCCCATCATCGGCGGCGTACTGATCATTCTGGCTCTGGCCAAGGGCCTCTCATATTACATCGTGGATGCCGAAGTACCGCTGGCGCTGACCCATTGGGTGGAAGCCCACATCGGCTCAAAATACGTGTTTCTGCTGATTCTGAACATCGTCCTCCTGGCAACCGGATGTCTGATGGACATCTTTTCCGCCATCATGGTGGTCGTGCCCCTGATCCTGCCTCTGGGAGAGTTGTTCGGCATCCATCCCGTCCACCTGGGAATCATTTTCCTGGCCAATATGGAACTGGGCTACCTGACACCACCGGTCGGACTGAACCTGTTTCTGGCATCTTACCGGTTTAACGAACCGCTTGCGCGCATTTACCGCAACGTGATCCCCTTCTTTCTCATCCAGCTGCTCACCGTATTGCTGATCACCTACCTGCCGTTCCTGTCAACAGCCCTGCTGAAATGAGAGAACTTTAGTTGAAGAGTTGGAATTGAGATCGGGAAAAAAGGCTGGACGCAACGGGAAGTGCTGCAGGACGTTTCTCCAGTGATCTGCAGGGCGATCCTTTTCGGTACGGTAGGACGTCTCCCCCTTCAGGAGCCTGATGTCTCGCCCTGCATTTCGCCTTTGTTCCGTCCTGCAGAGCCTGGAGTTCCGCCCTACTGCATTTAAGTTGAGGGAGTTGGCTGTGGCAAACCCAGTCAACTCAAAAGGATAACCTCATCACTCGTACCCTTTTGTGCCATCACCGCCCTGGAAGGTTCGTCATCACAAGCGCTCCCTCGTACCATCACCGGTTTTTACTTTACACATCTAACGCTTCATCCTCCCTCAACTTCTTCAACTTCCTCAACTCATTTTCCCCATCCAGGACACACGGGGTTCTCATCCCCGTATGGATTCGTATACGAGGCATTCAGGGTTCAAGCAAATGATTTGAAGTAAATAAATAGATGAGGTGGCAGCGCTACGGGGATTGATGAGCGGCTGCGGCCGCTCACCCTGCGGGCGTCTCGCCTTCGCTCGCCGTCCTGATTTGAAGCTCTCAAATCAGTCGAACCCGACACGCGGGGTTCTCATCCCCGTATGGATTCACAGATGAATGATTTAGAATTTCGCAAATGAATTTGAATTTGAACAAAAAGGGGTTGGCAGCGCTACGGGGATTCGAACCCCGGTTTGATGACTGAGAATCACCCGTCCTAACCCCTAGACGATAGCGCCGCCCGGGATGATGAATCCATGAATTCGGGACCGATTCCAGGCATCAGCGGCTCGGAAAGACCCGATTCTTTTAAAAATGGCTGGGAAGCAGGGATTCGAACCCCAATTCTATGATCCAGAGTCATATGTCCTACCGTTAGACGACTTCCCAGCTCTGGAAACCCATTATACCAATTTCTGCATGATTTTCAACCCGGAAAGGCGATTTTTTGATGTCCGGGAAAATGAAAAAAAAAGGCCCTCCCGTTCTCGGGAGGGCCTTTTGTCGACTGCCTGTCTTTACGAAAAGGGATCAGTACATGCCGCCCATTCCGCCGCCGGCGGGCATGGGAGGAGTCTTGTCCTCTTCGGGGATTTCAGAAACCAGTCCCTCAGTGGTGAGCAGTAATCCGCCTACGGAAGCCGCGTTCTGGATGGCGGTGCGCACAACCTTGGTGGGATCAATAATCCCGGCTTCGAGCATGTCGGTGTATTTTTCGTTGAGGGCGTCAAAACCGAAATTGATGTTGCGCGAACGGCGAACCTTCTCGATGATGGCGCTGGCCTCGTAGCCGGCATTCGCCGTGATCTGGCGCAAGGGTTCCTCGATGGCTTTCAACAGGATCATGATGCCGTACTGCAAGTCGCCGTCGAGTTTCAGTTTTTTCAAGGCATCAGCGCTCTTGAGCAGGGCGATACCGCCACCCGGCACGATCCCCTCTTCAACGGCAGCCTTGGTGGCATGCATGGCGTCTTCGACTCGGGCTTTCTTTTCCTTCAACTCGGTCTCAGTAGCCGCACCGACGCGGATGACGCCGACACCGCCGGACAGCTTGGCCAGCCGTTCCTGGAGCTTCTCGCGATCGTAATCCGAAGTCGTGTCTTCGATCTGGCGCTTGATCTGCTGGATGCGTCCCTTGATATCCGCTTCCGTTCCACCGCCTTCCACGATAGTGGTATTGTCTTTGTCGACCGTGATTTTCTTCGCGGATCCGAGGAAATCAAGCGTGACGTTTTCCAGTTTCATGCCCAATTCTTCAGAGATGACCTTTCCACCGGTCAGGATGGCGATATCTTCCAGCATGGCCTTGCGACGATCGCCGAAACCCGGGGCCTTTACCGCGACCACATTGAGCATGCCGCGGACCTTGTTGAATACCAGTGTGGCGAGCGCTTCGCCTTCAACGTCTTCGGCTACAATCACCAGCGGCCGCCCGGACTTGGCGATCTGCTCAAGCAGGGGCAGCATCTCACGCAGGTTGGAAATCTTCTTCTCGTGCAGCAGGATGTACGGATTGTCCATCACGACTTCCATGCGTTCGGCATCCGTAACGAAGTAAGCGCTGAGGAAACCGCGATCGAACTGCATGCCTTCGACAAACTCAAGCGTGGTATCCAAAGACTTGCCCTCTTCAACCGTAATGACACCGTCCTTGCCCACCTTGTCCATGGCTTCGGCGATAATGCTGCCGATCGACACATCGTTGTTCGCGGAAATGGTTCCGACCTGGGCGATCATCTGACCGGAAACGTTCTTGCTCATTTTCTCCAGGTTGGCGACCAGTTCAGCCACACCCAGATCGATTCCCTTCTTGATCAATGTCGGGTTGGCGCCTGCAGCCACCATCTTGAGGCCTTCCTGATAAATGCGCTGACCCAGAACGGTCGCGGTCGTCGTTCCGTCTCCGGCGATATCGGAAGTCTTGGAAGCCACTTCCTTGATCATCTGGGCGCCCATATTCTCCAGGGGATCCGCAAGTTCGATCTCCTTGGCCACGGTTACGCCGTCCTTGGTGACGGTGGGGGAACCGAATTTCTTTTCCAGAACCACGTTACGGCCGCGCGGACCCATAGTGGCTTTTACCGTATCGGACAATTGATTGACGCCACGTAGAATGGCTTGCCGGGCATCTTCACCCAAAGTGATTTTTTTTGCCATTTGCTCCTCCTTTTAGCGGAAAATGTCAAATTTTCTTTAGGCTGGTATTATAATATAAGGCTACCAACGATGTCAAACCTGAATAAAAGCTGAATGCCTACGAAAAGTTAGAATTTAAAATTGTTTTCTTTTGAATTCTTGTGTTTTCTTGATTTTCTTCTGTTTTTCTTTAATATTCAACTTTTTCATCTTTTTCGTAATCGTGTTCCGGTGCAGTTTCACCACGGATGACACCCGGCACACATTGTAATCGTTCTTCTCCAGGATAGCCGTCAGCAGTGTCTTTTCGAATTCTTCCATGATCTCGCGGAAATACAACCGTGAGTTGGCGGATTTCTGCGCCAGGATACGCATCTGGCGCTTGATGGTCAGATTACTGAATTGATCGGCCAGTTCTTGAGTTTTCTTGTCCATTGGCTTTCCTGAAAAACATTTCCACGCGCTGACGGTATTCTCCGGGTATGGCCCGCAGCGCGATGTTGACCGTGCGTAACAGCAAGGGCGAGAGTTTTGAAGCGTGGATCATGCGTTCATTGACTGGGAACACCACCAGCAGGTAGACAATGACACCGGAAATCAGTACTCCGCGCAGGAATCCAAAACCCGCACCCAGCACGCGATCGAGTGAGCGCAGGGGATCCACGCTGAAGATTCTGCGCGCGATCCACGTGACCAGGACCCCCAGCATGAGTACAAACAGGAATATCGCCCCGAAAGCGACCAGATTGGCGATCTGTTTGTCACGGATGCTCGCTCCCATACCACGTCCGAGATCACGGAAGAACAGGAAGGATAATACCACTGCGAGCACAAAAAAGGCCAGGGAAAGCAATTCCCTGACCAGGCCCTTGATAATGCCGAATATCGTGGATACCAAGATCAAGACGATGAAAACCACGTCCAGCCAATTCAGCGTGTTCAGGATCATAAACTTTTCCCGGTCAGTATCTGCAGTATCTGGAGGTATTTGTTGCGGGTATGTTCGACAACCTCATCCGGTAACGGGGGCGGCGGACTGTTGCGATCCCAACCCGATTGCAAAAGGAAATTGCGCACGAATTGCTTATCAAATGGCGGCGGCTCGCTGCCGGCTGCGCGACTGGAACGGTATTCTTCACTCCTCCAGAAACGGGATGAATCCGGAGTAAAGATCTCATCAACCAGAATGATCTGTCCGTCCGTATCCCGACCGAACTCGAACTTGGTGTCAGCGATAATAATCCCTTTTTCCCTTGCCACCCGGCTGCCGAACGCATACAACTCCAACGCCATCTGGCGGATTCTTCGGGCGTTTTCACTGCCCACGCGGGATTCCATCTCTTTGAAACTGATGTTTTCATCATGGCCGGATTCAGCTTTTGTGGAGGGAGTGAATACCGGTTCCGGAAGTTGATCCGCAAATTTGAGGCCTTTTGGCAGCATTTCGCCGCAGATTTGTCCCCCGTTTCGATAAGTTTCCCACATGGAGCCCGCCAGATAACCGCGAACGATCGCTTCTACGGGAAAGACATCCAATTTTCTTGCGAGTACAGCCCTTCCTTCCAGTTGTTCCCGGAACGGCTTCAGTGATTCCAACTCATGGGGAGCATCCGTTACCAGGTGGTTGGGAATCCGCTCACGCGTCTGGTGAAACCAGAAAGACGACAAGCGGGTCAACACCTTGCCCTTGTCCGGAATCAGCGTGGGGAGAATGTAATCAAACGCGGACAACCTGTCGGTTGACACGATCAGCAGTTGATCATTCAGGCAATAGACCTCGCGTACCTTGCCTGATTTGAACCTGGGAAAAGGCAAATCGATACTTGCAATGGCTTTACTGTCCGTCATTGTTTTTTCCCTTTCCGTCTCTGTATTACGCGCCCGACGCGTCAGGCATGATAGACAACGCCAATAGGGTAAAACAAGGGAAAAGTCTTTTCAACCTTTCCCTGGTTTTTCTGTATGCAAACTATAGAATGGAGTAGCCGACGATCAGCCCGGCCACTACGATCGAGACCATGCTCATCAATTTTATCAGAATATTCAGTGACGGGCCGGAGGTGTCTTTCAAGGGGTCTCCCACGGTATCGCCAACCACGCCGGCCTTATGTGCGGGGGAGCCCTTTCCACCCAGGTTGCCTTCCTCGATGTATTTCTTGGCATTGTCCCAGGAGCCGCCGGCATTGGCCATGAATATCGCCAACACGAAACCCGCTCCCAGCGCGCCGACCAGCAGTCCCATGACCCCCGGCACACCGAAAACAATACCGGTCAGGATCGGGATCAGGATCGCCAATGAGGAAGGCAGGATCATCTCCCGTTGCGCTCCCTTTGTGGAGATCATGACACAGGCCGCATAATCGGGCTTTGCCGTTCCCTGGAGTATTCCCGGTATCTCGCGGAATTGGCGGCGTACTTCGTCCACCATGGCGGAAGCGGCACGTCCCACGGCTTTCATGGTCAGTCCGGAGAACAGAAAAGCCATCATGGAACCCAGGAAGATTCCCACAATCACTTTGGGGTTCATCAGGTTAACCGCAAACAGGGACATGAATTCAGTGATTCTGATCCGGGCCACCTCTTCAACGCTGGAAAAGACTTTATCGGCGCCGATGACGATCTCCCCGCTGCGTTGAATGATGTGGATCATGCCCGCCTTGATCTCTTCGATATAAGAAGCCAGCAGTGCCAGGGCCGTCAATGCGGCCGATCCGATGGCAAAGCCCTTTCCCGTCGCCGCCGTGGTGTTCCCCAGTGAATCCAGGGCATCCGTGCGCTGGCGTACTTCTTTGGGAAGACCGGCCATCTCCGCGTTCCCGCCGGCATTGTCGGCGATGGGGCCATACGCATCTGTTGCCAGGGTAATCCCCAGAGTGGAAAGCATACCGACAGCAGCTACGCCGATTCCGTAAAGGCCGTGCATCGTATCCGCAAATCCGCCGGCAAACGCGAATGATCCGATGATTCCTGCGGCGATGGCCGTAACCGGCACCGCGGTTGAGATCATCCCCGATGACAGGCCGGCGATCACAATCGTAGCCTCGCCGGTCTTTGCCTTCTCAGCGATTTCAATCGTGGGCCGGAAACTGGACGAGGTGTAGTACTCCACACTTCTTCCCACAATGATGCCCACGACCAATCCCACCACGATCGAACCGAACACGCCGATGTGATCAGGCAACAACAGTTTAACCGCGGCAAACGACCCGATGATGATCAATAACGAACTGAAGTTGATGCCGCGTGACAGCGCCCGCAACAATTGCTTCTGCGAAGCGCCTTCACGCGTCCGGACCAGGAAGACGCCGCAAATGGATGCAATGATGCCGATGCCCGCGATCACCATCGGCAGAATAACCGCGTTGAACGCCATTTCCCGGATCGCCACAAACGCGGACGCTCCCAATGCGGCGGCGGAAAGAATGGAACCGGCATAGGACTCGTACAGGTCCGCACCCATGCCGGCGACATCGCCGACGTTGTCACCTACGTTATCGGCAATAGTGGCGGGGTTACGCGGGTCATCCTCAGGAATTCCCGCTTCCACCTTACCCACCAGGTCGGCGCCGACATCGGCGGCTTTGGTGAAGATCCCGCCGCCAACACGGGCGAACAGGGCCTGAAGAGAAGCGCCCATTCCGAAAGACAGCATGGTCACGGTGGTGACACTGAGGCTGTACTTCAACCAGATGTGCAGAACAATGAACCAGAGTGAAACATCCAGCAATCCCAACCCGACCACGACCAGACCCAGAACCGAACCGCTGCGAAACGCCACTTTCAAGGCCTTGTCCAGTGAATCGCGCGCCTGGTTGGTGGTTCGCGCGGAAGCCAGCGTGGCGGTGGTCATGCCGATAAACCCGGCCAGGGCGGAAAAGAATCCGCCCGTGAGAAAAGCGAAGGGGGTCCAGGGGGATTGCACCTTCAAACCGTAGGAAAGGAAAGCCAGAAAAACCGCGGCGATCACAAAGAAAACAGCCACGATTTTGTATTGCTGTCTAATGTAGGCCCGCGCGCCGCGCCTCACGGCTTCGGCGATCTCAATCATTCTGTCATTGCCTTCCGGCAATTTCATGATCTGGCGATAGAACATCCAGGCCGCCAGCAGGGCAATGAAAGCGGAAACTGGAGCTATGCCAAACAACAAGATATTCTGCATCTGATTTCTCCTTCCCGGCGATGAGGGTATGGAATGAAGGCTTATTTTAGTGAAAAAAGCGCCTTATGTCAAGGCTGCGCCGGGGTTTGCAAGGCAAAAACGCAGGATGGCGAGGTACTCACGCAAGACCAAACGCATGTTGCGCAGCCATTTGTCGATTGCGGCATTGGAGCGTACTTCCGAAACAGGCATGTGCGCGATGCGGAAGTCCCCGTAGCCCAGTTGGCGCATGATCAACTTCACCCGTGCCTGATGGTAGGGAGACGTACAGGCAATCACCTGGCGCATGCCCATTTTAAGCGTCAGGCTCAACCCGTTCACAAGGTTTTCGCGGGTGTTCTGGCTTTTGCCTTCAAGAACAACATGATCCGGATCCACTCCCTGCGTCGTCAACCAGGCAACCAGCCTGGGAACAGCCGGGCTATCCTCATACAGAGAACCATCCGAGACGATGATGATCCGCTGTCGTTGCCGGTAAAGGGCGACCGCCAGGTTCAGGCGTTCGGCCGTGCTGAAGCCGAAATTCAGTTTCGGCCTGAGTCCGCCTCCCAGAACCAGGATGACATCGCCGTAGTCGGCGGGGATGGCCTCCCCCACTTCCAGTGTGTCCAACCAGGGCTGCGTGCATCCCCATACAACCGACATCATCACCAGTGCCGGCCAGAGGAAAAGCGCGTGATTGATCCGCAAAACCGGGGTTCTCCCGGAACAGGAATGCACCGAAGAACCGTCCATGTCAGGCTTGCGGAAGCGCGGAAGAGGGTTTCCTGAGACGGCGCATCAGGTAGACGGTCCCCGTGCCGATTTCCACCAGGTTCAGCAGTAGCAGAACCAGGGGGCCGGCGACTGGAATGTACTTGAAAATCGCGAACACGAATGTACCCGTCAGCAACGCCAGCGGGACACTTGAACCGGTGTATCCCAGGCGGTGCGTCAGGCGCCGGCCGATCGCGTAGAAGACAACGGTTCTTCCCAACACCAGGACGGCAAACCATGCCAGGATCAATATAAACAGCAGTGGGATCCCGATGATCAGGAAACTGAGGAACAGGCTCAACATGGTCGCGGCAAGGAAAGCAAGCAGTGCCGTTATGCCCGAGATTCCCATGCGCCAGGTGCGCGCGCTCAGAACACTTTCCGCGTTTACAACAGCGCGGGGAAACAACATGAACGTCAGCAACGTGATCACGAACCAGATGATGATCTTGACGGCGCGGAAAAATCCGATCGATCCGCTTGTGGAAAAAACCGGATACAATGAACTCTGCAACCGGCTCAAATCGTAGCGGAAATGCAGGTGACCGCCATCAATCCGCACCGAATCCGCCTGTGTCAATTCTCCACCGATCAACAAAAGCTCACCTTCAATAATTGTTCCCGGTTCCAATTTGATATTGGCGGAAAATCCGATCACGTCTTTTTTAATGGTTCCGGAAATCCGCGCCTCACCGCCGATCAGGAAAAGGGATTCCTGAATCAATCCGCGCATCTCCGCCATGCCTCTCCAGACCATCACATTTTCGGCGATCTGTTCGCCCGGGTCCACCGTCAGTTGACGATGCACGCGGAATCCCTGGGCATGAATCCAGCAGGTTCCGCTCAGCAGCAGCACAACCGGCAGAATGAATCGGCGCACGTTCATATTACCCGCGATGGTCCCTGTTTCCGCCGGCGTGAATTCAGCGCGTGAACCAGCGCCCAGATGGGACCGACGGCAATGATGAGTGTGAGGAAAAGCACAATCTCAGTATGAAGCTGAACATTCACAACAGCCGAAACAAGTTTTGATATCGCCCGGAAAGAGGCATAAACCGCAGAGAAAACGGTTGAGATTGCTTGAATAAGCTGTCCCGCAAAGCGGAAAAGCCGATTTGAAGTAATCTGCATCGCCTGAACCAGGCTGTTGTTGGCAAAATCAAAGTAGACGTAGACCCAGGTAATCAGGAGCAGAAAACTCGCCGTTACAAAAGCGAAAACTGAACCATAAGTCGGCAGGACCGGAAACAGTTTGCGCATGACCGATTTCTCAATGCAAGCAGGAGGCGGGATCATGGGCGGGTTGACCAATGACGATTCGAGCAGTTGATACTGGCGCAATCTGGATCGGCATCCGGCGCAATCGATAAGATGGTCACGGATCATGGCGGCTTCGAGTGGATTCAATGCCCCTTCCAGATAAAGGGTCAGCGTTTCATTGCGTGGGCATTCCATCTTCGGCTATCTCCCTGCGGATCAATTCCTTGGCCTTGAATATGCGGTTTTTCACGGTTCCCACCGGCAACTCGGTTACTTCGGCGATTTCTTCATATTTCAGCCCCTGCTGATACCGCAGCAGGATCAGATGGCGGTATTTTTGGGGAATGCGTTCCACGACTCCCCAAACGTAATCCCGCATCTCCTCTTTTTCCAGGTTGGAAAAACCGTCTTCCCGCACGACCTGATCGGTTTTTGCGAGTAGTTTGCGGGAAAGCAGGTCATGGTCCAGCGAATCCACGTTTTCCGGATGTTTGCGCACATGATCAATCACCAGGTTGTAACAGATCCGGTACGCCCAGGTGGAAAACTTGTATTCAAAATTGTATTTTTGAAGGACCGTGTAAATTTTGATAAAAAAATCCTGGGTGAGTTCAACGGCGACCTCTTCATCACGCACCATGCGGTAAATGAAGTTGAACATGCGCTTGTTGTATTGTTTCATTAATTGCTCGAATGACGATCGATCCCCCTTAAGGATCCGTCGAATCAACGCCTGATCATCATCCAATATCATTTACGGATTGTCCGGAAAAAGGTTTATCATTCCTGTTTTATGGGGATTCTGCATCCATGTTCACAATTTCGGTATCCGGCGGAATTTCCAGGCTGAATTCATCTTCATCCACCTCCACCCGCTCCTGGTACCGGCTCAGCACGTAAACGTGGCGGGCACCTCCCGAATCCATGTGCTCCACCCGGACAATCCGGTTCTGCCTGTCAAGGCGAATGTGAAAACGCGTACCGTCATGCGGGTCCTTGAGCACCATTTCGCTTCCCGATTGCGGGCAGGATTCCACCACATCCGCATCTTTGGAAAAAAGCAATTGCCAGATCCAGCCTCCCTGCCGTTCCTCCATGCCGCCGATGGTCAACTGGCGCGCTTCGGGTTCAAAAAAACGGTAGCGAGCATTTTCCAGGATAAAGATTTTCAATTCAGGGCGGCGGTATGTCCATTTGACCCGTTGCGGGCCGCAATACAACAGGTCCCCTTCCTCCTCGACTGCCAGGTCATCGTCGTAGTAAACCTGTTGCACGAACATGGCGCGAAAGGGTTGCATGCGCATCAGAACATCGCGGGCGCGATTGAGCGCGGCGCAATCCAAGGGCATTTCCCTCAGGAAAAGCGGCCCGGGAAGCAGCAGGATCAGAACCGCCGCAAAGAGAATGAATATTGGTGTGCGCCGCCGTTCGTAACCCAAGGGCGGTCCGGTTTCAGTTTTTCCCGCGGCCACAGACAATCCCCAATGCCACGGAGTTGATCTTGTCGATCTCGGTCTCGTTCCGGGAAGGAATCAGAATCGGGATCCGCGCACCCATGATCACGTGAGCGACGGGGATCTTCAGATAATAGGTGAACGCCTTGCCCAGCAGGTTACCCGCCTCGACATTCGGAACCACCATGATCTGTACGTTGCCGGCGACCGGATCCTGAATGCCCTTGTGCGCTGCCGCTTCTGCAGAGACCGCGATATCAAGGGCCAATGGACCGTAGACACGGCACCCCTGCAAACGGCCGTCGCGGTTCATTTCAGTGAGTATCTGCGCGTGAACCGTGGCCGGCATTGACTCCTTGACCTTTTCGGAAGCGGCCATGATGCCGATGGAGGGCTCGCTGATTCCCAATTGATGGAATACGGCGGCGGCGTTCTCCACGATCTCGATTTTCTGCTCCAGGTCGGGCAGGATGTTCAAACCGCCGTCGGTCATTCCCAGCAGGCTGGGATGATCGGTTGACAAGGGATTTTCCACAATCAGGATATCACTCAGCAGGCGCCCGGTCCGCAGCCCCGTCTCCCGATCCAGTGCCGGCGACATCAACTCCGCTGTGGAAAGGAATCCTTTCAGAATGACGTCGACTTCATTCCGCCTTGCCAGTTCCACGATGGTTGCGGCGGCTTCGGCTTCGGACCCGGCGGCAATGATGTGAAACTCATCCGCATCTCCCCCGTTTTCCCGGATGCGTTCTGCAATCACTTCGCGACGGCCGCTGAGTATGAATGTGCCGATTCCCTCGCGGCGACACAGCAATACCGTGCGGATGGAATTGTCGTCTTCCGGAGACGGCACTCCCACGACAACATCGCGCCGGGATGCGGCCGCGGCTCTCAATTCGGCAAAATTGCGAATCATGGCTTTCTCCTTTTCCCGGGCCGGGCTGTTGCCGCCTGGTTACATGCCCTGGGACATCATTTTGATGAAGTCCTGGTTGGTTTTGGTTTTGGAAAGCTTTTCGATCAGAAGTTCCATGGCCTCCACTTCCGACATCTGGGAAAGCACCTTGCGCAGCACCCAGATCTTGTTCAGATCCGATGGATCGATCAGCAGCTCCTCTCTACGGGTCCCGGAACGGAAGATATCGATGGCTGGGAATACCCGCTTGTCCACAAGCCGGCGATCCAGGTTGATCTCCATGTTGCCCGTGCCTTTGAACTCCTCGAAAATCACTTCGTCCATGCGGCTGCCCGTATCCACCAGCGCGGTGGCCAGGATGGTCAGGCTTCCGCCTTCTTCGATATTGCGCGCGGCGCCGAAGAACTTTTTGGGTTTGTTCAAGGCGTTGGCGTCGATGCCCCCGGAAAGGACTTTGCCCGACGAAGGTGTGATGGCATTGTGGGCCCGTGCCAGTCGCGTGATCGAGTCCAGCAGGATCACCACGTCTTTGCCCATTTCCACCAGCCTCTTGGCTTTCTCCAGCACGATATCGGCCACTTTGGTATGCCGCATGGGGATCTCGTCAAAGGTGGAAGAGATCACTTCCCCGTTTACGTTGCGTGCCATATCGGTGACCTCTTCAGGGCGCTCGTCGATCAACAATACGATCAGGACCACTTCCGGGTGGTTGGTTTCGATCGATTTGGCGATGCTCTGCAGGATCATTGTTTTCCCCGTGCGTGGAGCGGCCACGATCAGTCCGCGCTGACCTTTACCGATCGGAGTCAGCAGATCCATCACCCGGCCGGTAATCAAGTGGGGTTCAGTTTCCTGCAGCAGGCGCTCATCCGGATACAAGGGGGTCAGTTTTTCAAAGCGCTTATGCCGTCTGGTCTTGAGCACGAATTCCGGCTCCTCCGAGTTGATGGCTTCGACAGTCAGTAGCGCGAAGTATTTCTCACCGCCTTTCGGGGGGCGCACGGAACCGGAAACCGTGTCGCCGGTCCGCAGATCGAACTTGTTGACCTGAGAGGGAGAAACGTAGATATCTTCTGGGCTGGACAGGTAAGCCGCGTCCTGAAAGCGCAGAAATCCATAGCCTTCGGTGTGAATTTCGATGACTCCTTCGGCGAATAACTTGCCGCTGGCGTTGGCCTGAGCATTGAGAATATTGAAATACAGCGCGTTGCGGTCCTTGATATCGGCTTCATTGATGTTGTATTGCTGAGCCATATCTTTCAATTGCTGTGGAGACATGCTTTTCAGCTCTTTCAAAGAGTTCATTCTCTCTCCTTTAGTGATTCATTTATGATGGCTTCCAGTTCCAGGCGACTTGCTTCTGATTTAACGGAAAACGGAACCGATCTCACTCCGAATTGTTCCTTCAGTGTTTGGATCTGGCGTTTGAGGGCGGAAGATTTTACTTTATCACTTTTGGTAAGGACTGTCAATATGGGAAAATCCAAGTGAATGATTTTTTGCAGAAAATCCAGATCACTCTGCATGAAACCGTGGCGGGAATCAATCAGGTGCAGCAGCAGGTTGATCCGCGCCGGCACGGAAAAGAACGCATCCATCAAGGCCAGGACGCGGCGGACCTCTGTCTTGGGAGCCCGTGCATATCCATACCCGGGCAGGTCGATCAGGTAAAAGCAGTTATTGACCAGGTAGTAATTGATACTGAGCGTCTTTCCCGGCGTGGAACTGGTACGCGCCAGGTTGCGCCGGTTCAGCAGGCGGTTGATCAGCGAGGACTTCCCCACGTTCGAACGCCCGATACAGGCGACCGCGGGCAGTTTTTCACTGGAAATTTCTTTCGGCACATAAGCGGTACGAACGAGTTCAACTTGTCGAATGTTCATCCCGGTGATGATCCTTGCTGGTGATCGTTTACTGCAATTTGGTGTCGAGAAACGGCTTGATCACTTTACTGGATATGTTTTTTATTTTTAACGGCTTCTCTAAAACCAGGTCGAGGACTTCGTCGATGGACTGGACAAAGTAAATCTTCATATCATTGCGAATATCTTCCGGAATATCCTCGCGGAAATCTTTCTCGTTCTCACGCGGCAACAACACGTGGCGTATTCCGTAACGGTGCGCGGCCAGCACTTTCTCCTTGATGCCCCCCACCTGCAGGATCTGTCCGCGCAGGGTGATCTCACCAGTCATGGCGAATTCGGCGCGCACAGGAATGCCCGTAAGCAAGGAAACCATGGCAACGGTCAGCGTTATCCCGGCTGAAGGACCCTCTTTGGGTACCGCACCCTCGGGAATATGCAGGTGAATATTGTACTTTTCCAAGCCATCGGTATCAAAATCCAGTTCAAACAGCTTCAGCTTGGCGCAGGAAAACGCGGTCGATGAAGACTCTTTCATGACCTCGCCGAGGCGGCCGGTCAGAATCAATTCACCTTTCCCCTTCAGAAAGCGGGCTTCAATGATCAGGATATCCCCGCCGGTCACGGTCCACGCCAGGCCCATGGCCACACCGACTTCGTTCTGCATCAGTTTGCGTGTATGGGTGAACCTCGGCACTCCCAGGAATTTTTCCAGTTTCTCGCGGGTGATTTTCACGGGAGGGTGTTCACTGGCTTTGTCATTCTTCTCAACGACTTCACGCGCAACCTTGCGGATCATCATGGCCACCTGCCGCTCCAGGTTACGCACGCCCGCTTCCCGTGTGTATTCGTTGATCACCGCCAGCAGGAGGTCATCATTGATATCGATGCATTCCGGGTCCAACCCGGCCTTCTTCGACTGTTTGGGAATCAGATACCTGCGCGCGATCTCACATTTTTCCCGTTCCGTGTACCCCGGCAACTCGATGATTTCCATGCGATCGAGCAGCGCCGGAGGGATGGGTTCGGCACTATTTGCCGTTGTAATGAAAAACACCTTTGACAGATCAATTTCCAGATCAAGGTAGTGATCCACAAACTCGTGATTCTGCTCGGGGTCAAGTACTTCCAGCAGCGCGGAAGCGGGATCCCCGCGAAAATCGGAACTGAGCTTGTCGATTTCATCCAGCAGGAATACGGGATTGCGCACTCCGGCTTTCTTCAAGCCCTTGATGATCTGCCCCGGATAAGACCCGATATAGGTGCGCCGGTGGCCGCGTATTTCGGCTTCATCCTTGACGCCGCCCAGGGAAACCCGGGTAAACTCCCGGTCGAGCGCCCTGGCGATTGAGCGGGATATCGAACTCTTGCCCACTCCGGGGGGTCCCACGAAGCATAAAATCTCTCCATTCGAATTTCCGGACAACTGCCGCACCGCAAGGTAATCCAGAATCCGGTCCTTGGGCTTTTCCAGGCCGTAATGATCTTCGTCCAGCACTTTTGCGGCACGCTTGATGTCCTTGTTCTCACGTTTCTCTTTTGTCCAGGGGATGGCCAGTATCCAATCCAGGAAATACCGGGATACCGTACCCTCAGCCGAAAAAGGCGGCATCATGCTCAGGCGGTCCACTTCTTCTTCCGCCCGCTTCATCACATGGGCCGGGAGTTTGGCCGCCTGCAGTTTGCGCCGGTATTCCTCGACATCCGATTCCTGGGGTTCCTCTTTCGCGCGTTGCGGGTCGGTACGGACGACCGATTTCAATTTGAATACTTCCTTTTTCAAGAGGTTGAAAACCTTGACACCGCGCTTGTAAACATCCAGCTCTTCAAGCAGCGATTGCTTTATTTTGAGCGGCACGGAGATCACCGATACGATGATGTCGCAGATTTCCGAAAGCTTGTCGGCTTCCAGCTTGGCAATGATCCCATGCAACTTGACCTTGCGCAGGCCGACGTATTCCTCAAAAAGGGCGATCAGGTTCTTGGAGAGTTCAAATGTATCTTTCTCCTCGTTCAAAAAGTCTTCCAAAACCTCGACCTGGACCAGATAACGGTTGGATGAATCAATGAAATGGCGGATTCGTCCACGTTCCAGCCCCTGGATGATCACGCGGAAACTGCCGTTGTTCTGTTCGACCGATTTTTCCACCCGGGCGATCACGCCCACGTCGTAAATTTCCATCGGTTCCGGCAGATCGCTTAACTGGTTTTTCTGCACGGAGAGAAAGATATAGTTGTTGTATTCCTCCGCCGCCACGCGCAACGAGTTGATCGACTTCTCACGTCCCACCAAGATGGGAATGATGGTGGACGGAAATGTCACCAATTCGCGCAATGGAATCAGGGGCAGGGTCAATTCTCTTTTCTCAGGAGGCATCGCGGTTTTTTCTCTCCATATGCTGTTCGTCCATGACAATTTTTCTGCGGCTGCGTTTGCGCGACGGCAATTCAAACATCAAATCCAGCATGACTTCTTCAAAAATGGCACGCAGCCCCCGGGCACCCACCTCGCGGGAAACGGCTTCCCGCGTGATGGCGCGCAGGAACTCCGGAGTAAACTCCAGTTCCACGCCATCCAGATCGAAGAGGAGCTGAAACTGCCGCGTAATGGCATCTTTCGGTTCGGTCAGGATCGCCAGTAAATGCTCCTGGGAAAGCTCTTCCAGGACTGCGGTAATGGGGAAACGCCCGACCAGTTCGGGAATCAGACCGAATTTGATCAAATCATCCGGCTGAACGTGAGCCAGCAGGTTCCCGCGCCCGCCGGCGCCCGAAACCTCCTTTTCACTGAATCCGATCACGTTGTGTTTCAGCCGCCTCTGAATCGGTTTCTCCAGGCCGACAAAAGCACCGCCGGCGATAAAGAGAATGTTGCGCGTGTCAATGCGCAGGAACTCCTGGTGAGGATGTTTGCGGCCGCCGGTCGGGGGCACGTTGGCCACTGTCCCCTCAATAATCTTGAGCAATGCCTGCTGTACGCCTTCCCCGGATACATCACGCGTGATGGACGGGTTTTCGCTTTTGCGGGAAATTTTGTCGATTTCGTCAATATAAATGATCCCATGTTCGGTCCGCTGCCGATCTTCTCCCGCCGCCTGGTAGAGTTTGAGCAGGATGTTTTCCACATCTTCTCCGACGTAGCCGGCTTCCGTCAACGTGGTGGCATCGGCGATGGCGAACGGCACATCCAGTATCCGTGCCAGGGTTTCCGCCAGCAGTGTCTTGCCCGTACCCGTGGGGCCCAGCAGCATGACATTGCTCTTTTTGATTTCAACCGATCCCAACTCAGCTTGATGGCGAATGCGCTTGTAGTGGTTGTAAACGGCAACCGCCAGTTTGCGCTTGGCCATATCTTGTGCGATCACGTATTGATCGAGTTTTTCCTTGATCTCCCGGGGTGTGGGGATCGGCGTATGCTCCCTCGGCTCGGGAGATTCGGCTTCGTCTGAATGAAAAATCAGGTTGAACGCGGTTTTTGTGCAACGATCGCATATATACACGTCCGGACCGGCAATCAACTTGCCGACTCGGGACTGGGGGGCACCGCAGAAACTGCAACGCGCCTCACGAGGTTTTTTTTCCGTCATGATTCATCCGGCTTCATTTTCTGACTCTCGGTAATCACCTTGTCCACCAGCCCGTATTCCCTGGCTTCTTCAGCGCTCAGGATAAAATCCCTTTCGATGTCGGCGGCAACGCGGCGCCTGGGTTTGCCGCTGTGGCCGGCCAGGATATCAATGGTGCGCTCTTTGATGCGCTTGATCTCATCGGCATGAATCAGGATGTCCGTGGCCTGGCCCTCGTAGCCGCCTAGCGGCTGGTGCAGCAGGATGCGCGAATTGGGCAAAGCGAATCGTTTGCCGGCTGTGCCCGCGCATAACAGGATGGCGGCCATGGACGCTGCCTGGCCGATGCAGATGGTCATGATATCGTTTTTGACGAAGCGCATGGTGTCATAAATCGCCATTCCCGAGGTAATCACGCCTCCGGGAGAATTGATGTACAGGGAGATGTCTTTCTCGGGATCTTCCGCCGCCAGAAACAGCATCTGTGCGATCACGACATTGGCCACGTTGTCATCAATGGCGGACCCAAGGAAGATGATGCCGTCTTTCAGGAGTCGCGAATAAATGTCGTAGGCGCGTTCGACATTCCCGCTTTGTTCGACTACGATTGGAATCAATGCCATCTCATACCTCTTTGATTGTAACTTTTTCCCGCAGGATTTCCAATGCGCGCTCGCGCTCAAGAGATTCCACCAACTGGCTGCGGCGCTCAGCGGGCGCGTAATACTTGCGCACTTCCTTCAAGGGCACTCCGGCGGATTCCGCCATTTCCCGCAACTTGTTTTCCACGGCTTCAGCTTCTGCTTTGACGCTGAATTGCTTTTTAACGGCTTCAATCAGCAACGAAAAACGGATATTTCTTCCTGCAAGTTCCTTTAATGCGGAAATCCGTTCCGTTCTCTCTTTTTCATCCTGGATACCCAGCAAGGCCGGGTTCTGCCGCAGGGCCTGCATCATCTCCTGCTGCAAAAGGGTTTCCGGTACAGGGAAAGCGGCCAATTCAGCCAAATGCTCGGCTATCGCAGCCATGATGCGATCATTTCTGGCCTGCTGCGTCTGGCTTTCATATTCCTGTTTCAATCGTTCCAGGAACGCTTCACGGGAATCAAAACCGATCGATTTCAGAAAAACGGAATCCAGCTCGGGCTTATTCATGGCATGGATGGCCTCGATCTGGACATGGTGCTCGATTTTTTTGCCGGCCCACGGCTTACGCGCGAAATCCCGGGGATATTCGCGCTGAAACACCACCTCATCGCCGATTGAACGCCCGATCAATTCCGCATCCAATTGCGGAATTTCGCTGGGGGCCTCGCCCGCGATTTGAACCTGCATGGATTTGCGCGGCGACAGGCGCCGGTTGTCCAGGTTCAGGGCCTGATGCCTGAGCATGACCAGGTCTCCTGATGCTGCAGGACGGTCGCTGATCGCTTCACGCCTGCGATTGTGTTCCAGGAAATGGTTGACCTGTTCCTCTTCGTCAAAGGGTTTGATATGCAACTGGTCGGCGGGAATGGACACAATCACTTTATCCAGTTCGGGCACAGACACTTCCGGCAGAACCTCAACACGAACCTTGGCCTGCAGGTCACCGCCCTCCTCGTATTGAACGTCTTTCAACTCCGGTCTGGAAACCACCTGGAGCTGACTCTCGCGGATGCGCTCGGAAACAAACGATTCAATCACTTCGTTCAGGGCTTCGTCGATCAGCAATTGGCGATAACGCTCTTTGATGACATCCGCGGGCACCTTGCCCCTGCGGAATCCCGGGATATCCGCCTTGGCGGCATAGCGCTCCGCGTGGGCGTCAATGCGCTTGGTGACTTCAGCGCTCGAAGCATGAATTTCCAACTCAACCCACAGGTCAGGGCTCTCATCTTTTTTTTCAGCATGCGTATCGATCGGGGTCGAATCGGCCGCTTCCGGCTGCGCATTTTCTTGCTTCCCGCTATCTGATTCCTGGGATTGCTTGGAGTCGTTGTCTTGCTGGGAATGTTCATTCATTGATTCTCTCCTGGGCAATTGGTCGGATTGAAACTGTCGACCCGGGCAACTGGGATTATGACGCTTTGTACGGAAAAAATATATCAGAATTATCCATTTGTGTCAATGCAAGCGTTGCGTACATCCCGGCGAATCTGGGCAATCAACTCCGCGGTCGTTTCAAAACGAAAGACATCGCGAAGTTTGTACAGAAAATGGATCCTGACACGGCTTTGATAAATCTGACGGTGAAAATCGATGATGTGGGTTTCCACCTGCTGGAAACTGCGCGAGAATGTGGGTGATGATCCGATATTGGTCACCGCGGGAAACAACCGCCCCTTCCACTCAACCCGTGTGGAGAATACACCCCGGGGCAGTATGGGGTTGTCCGTATCCAGGTTGATCGTGGGGAAACCCAGCTCCCTTCCCCTGCCGGCACCGCTGACCACGACACCATCGATGTAATAATGCCTCCCGAGCAGATGGGCCGCTTCATCAACCGCTCCCTTCAACAGCAGTTCACGGATTCTCGATGAAGACACCCGTCCTCCGTTCCACTGCAACGAGGGAACCAGTTCCAGATGGAAACCCTCCGCGGATGCGAAACGTTTCAAAAACTCCGTGTCACCGGTCCGATCGGCGCCGAAACGGAAATTTTCCCCCACCACCAGGGCCTTCATCGATAGTTTGCGGATCAATTCCCGGCAGACGAATTCAGCCGCACTGAGATGGGCCACCCGGGCAAAGGGTTTGAAAATCACATCATCCACCTGCTGGCTTTTGAGAATCGCGGCCTTTTGCCGATCCGTAAATATCAGGGGAATGGCACGCCCGAAGTAAATTTTCGGATTGGGTTGAAAAGTCAGCACCCGGGTCGCCAGCCGCTTTTCCGCGGCCAGCGACTTCAAACGCCGGATCAGTTCCTGGTGGCCGAGATGAAAGCCGTCGAAGTTACCGACGGATACGGCACTGGGAATCTGTTCGGGCATGGAAACAATTCAGGGGGCCGGCTGGGATGATGACGGCGTTTGCTGGAATATGCCTGCACTCAGCTGGGAACCGGAAGATGGGTACGGTGTCCATAATCCGCTTGCAAAGAAAACAAGTATGATCAGCAGCAACGCGCCCAGAACCACACGCATGACTCTGCCGGTGTGGGACTTTCGCTCTTCCAGGAGGCTTTCATCCGCTTCGTCCGGTTCCACCGGCAGTTCACGATGGCGGATAATCGACTTGTTAATCAGGCGATAGAGGCATTTGTAGACTTTGTACTCGGTGAAGCCGCCCAGATCGACCAGATCCTGCACGGTATGGCGGCCGTTGATGTATTTGAGCAGGTTGGCCTCGGATTCACTGAGGAATATCTTCTCGCTCTCCGCGGGTTCGTCTTCGCTTTCTTTGATGATTTCAATCTCATGATGCTGGATATCCAGGGGTGCGGGCTCGAATACCATGCGATTGTTGGGGATTTCCTTGCGGATGAGGGGCCATTCGTCCATCATCTGCACCCCTTCCATGATCAATCCATCCGTGGGCATGGCATCGATGCTGTACAGGCTGGGGTCCAGGTTTTCCATCACCTTGAAATTGTATTCACCCTTCTTCCACTTGAACAGCGAAAGCACAATCTGTTCAGCCTGGTTGCGCAAGGCCTCCCTGATCTGGGATTCCCCGATCAGGCCCATCCCCGACAGGATCTCACCCAGTTTCTGGTTGGTTCTTTTCTGAATCGATAACGCCCTCTGTAACATTTCTTCACTGATCAGGTCCTGCTTGACCAATACGTTTCCCACGCGCATGCTCAATTTTTTGGGAAATGCATCAACGCCGACAATCAGGCCGTTTTCAAGGATCAGGGTGATAAAGCCGTCCGCGCTGGTAAAGGTCAGAACCCCGGATTTTTTCTGCAGTGAGAACATCTGCAGGATATCCGGAACATTAAACTCCTTGAGCGTACCCTTAAAAGCCATCTTCTTCCCCCTTCAATGCCACGAGGTTGACCAGGATATACGCCAATACCGCCACAACGCCCACCAGCGCAACAAACAGGGGAACAGCGGCGAATTTCTGCATAAAAGCGTACCTGGAAGACCAATAGAAAGCAATCAGGTAATAAACCGGAGTCGCCAGCAACACGAACAAGGTATAGCGCGAACGCACAACCAGGTTCAGTCCCGGAGCAATCAGGGATGCGCCGAGGGCAAGGGCTTTCTGGCTCCGGCGACGTCGTGACAATTCCTTTTCCTTGAGGATTTTGGCTTCCAGAAACATGACATCTTTGATCATGAACAATTGATAACAGTCGTTGCACAGTTTATAGGAACGATGAATGGCCTTGCGATCAATGTGCTTGCCGCATTTTGAGCAACTGGTGCTTTTGCCGATTCCGGACAGCAGGTGCGGCACCAGGAGCAGGTAAACGAAAAACGCCAGCAGGGACCACACACCGGGAAAGCGGACCAGGGCCCCTGCCCAGTTTTTCAACCAGGCGGCCACGGAAACATCCGCATTCCCCAGGCCGAAAAGCCGGCGCCAGAGGATGTGATGATCCAGCACAGGTTCCTGCAATTGCAGGTAACGGGTTCTCAGTTTTGCAATCTCCGGGTAACGTTGGGCGTAAGATTCCAATAAGTTTTCATTGCCGGTTTCCAGCAGGGCCAGCGTGAAGTTGTTGAGGGAAACCGGATCCTTGTCATCCAATTGCAGCGCCTGCCTGAGGTTATTGATCCATTCGTTTTTGTTGGCGAAACGGTGTTGAATGCCGGCCAACAACTGGTATTTGAGTTTGGCCCGGTACTCTTTGCCGGTCGATTCCAGCAATTTCAAGGCGGTCTCCATGTTTCCGCTTTGATATTCGTTGAATGCGCGAATCGTCACCAGCTCCGGGTCCAGATGGTCCAAGCGACTCTGATCAATGGATTCACCGTTGAAAACCTTGTGGGCCACCGAGAATGCTTCGGACCTGTAGGATCGATCCAATACCTGCTGGAATCCGGCCACCAACACAACCAGTAGAAACACGATCATGCCGGCCAGGATACCGCGTTTCTCGGGTCGATCCAGATAGACCCAGATGAAACCCAGAATCAGGAAAGGGATCATCCCCCAGCCCGGACCCAGAATCAGCGGCCACAACAGCAAAACGACCGTTGCGATCAGGGGGACCTTGTTGATGTGCCAGTCCGCATCCCGGAAAAGATCGGTTTGCGCCAGGGGGAAGTATCTCAACAACAACACCAGCGCCAAAACCATGAACACCCAGCAGGCGGCGATGAACAGCGAGTGCACCGAGCGATTCAACAAAAGGAAAGCAGGCGTGAAATTATCCACCAGGCGGGGAAATTGTTTGACCATATACGCCGGATTCATCGGCACTGCGTGCTCATGGCGGTATAGCGTGTTGAGCTTGTTGAAAACCCGCCATTCGGATGAATCGACTTGCAATGCTTTTTGATAAAACGCTTCGGCGGGCTGCAATTCCCCCTTTTCACGGTAATGATCCCCATATCCCTGAAGAATCTCAGCCACGAAGCGTTTTCTGGCCGGATTGTCACCTCCGGAATCCAGCTGTTCCAGTTGCCGCAACATGGCTTCCGTCTGTCCCAGCGAATGGTAGAGGTTGACTTTGCGTATCGTACTGAGTGAATCCTCGGGGGCCGCCGATATCCCCATCGGAGACAGCATCCCCAAAAGCACCCCGGCGATCCAGATCCAGCTTCTGTTTTTCATTCCGCTTCCCCGTTATGGCGATCCCGCTGCAACACCAGGCGCAGGTTCATGATCGCCGCTTCCAGAAAATCCGTCTCACTTTCGGCCAGGTTGCCCCGGGTCTTTTCCTTCAATACCTCAAGCAGATCCAGAAACACCTGCGCTTTCTGCGGCTGGTTGAGTTTTTCGTGCGTGATCGGATCGGGAACGGCGCCGATGTTGATCATTCCCTGGGTAGCCAGCAATACGGTTATGGCGTTGATGTCGCGTTTCATGATTTCATGTTGATGATGAAGAACGTGCATCCGGCATGCAGGGTTGCGCTGATGTGGTTTTCATCATATGATCGTGACAAAAATATACCACAACCTGGGGATGAAAAAAAGAAAATGAAAGAATTCAGCCGCCTGATCCGCTTAATGAAAAGATTGCGCAGCCCCGTGAACGGCTGCCCCTGGGATCGCAGCCAGACTCCGGAAACCCTGTCCCGGCATATCATCGAAGAAGCCAATGAGCTGGCGGCCGCCATTCAATCCGGCTCCGTGCCCGGGCAGATCGACGAGTTGGGTGACCTCCTGCTGCAAGTGGTTTTTCTCTCCCGGATTCACCAGGAAAGGGGAAACTTTTCCATCCGCGATGTGATGCAACGCCTGCGCGAGAAGTTGATTCGCCGCCACCCCCACATCTTCGGTTCACAGCAGGCAAAAACCGCCGAAGATGTAAAAATGTTATGGGAACAGGTCAAACAAAAAGAAAAGGGACGCGACAGTGTCATCTCGAATTACCCGCAAACCATGCCCGCTCTCGCGGTCGCCGCCAGGATCGGCGAACAGGCAGCCAGCGTCGGTTTTGATTGGCGCCGCCTGCCGAGTGCGGCCGGCCAGCCGTTTCCGGATCGCCCGCCCGCCGAGCTGGCCCTGGAAAAAGTTCCCGAAGAGGCCGCTGAATTGAAAACCGCACTGGAAGCGAATGATCCGCAACAGATCCGTGAAGAACTGGGGGATCTGCTGTTCGCGCTGGTCAACGTGGCCCGGCTCATGAATATCAATCCCGAAACCGCCCTGTGGGAGTCAAACAACAAGTTCACCCGGCGCTTCCGTTGCATGGAGTCCCGCCTGCGCGCGGCGGAAAAAACCTTTGAACAGGTCAACGCGGATGAATTGGAAAAATTGTGGCGGGAGTGCAAAGGAGAAGAGTTGAAGAGTTGAAAAGTTGGAGGGTTGAAGAGTTGGAGAGTTGAAGAGTTGGAGGGTTGAAGAGTTGGAGGGTTGGAAAGTTGGAGAGTGAAGAAGTTGAAAAAGGTGACAGGTAACAGATGGTTATTGTTCGACCTGACCGAAATCGTCGGGACAGAGGGAATTGAACCATTCTTCCAGTTTTTCGTCACTGTGAATGAAATTGCAGAAGAAGTCCGACAGGATTGATGTGCTGTAGACAAATTGCGAGATATAGATCGGTGAATGACTTTTGAGGGCGATCGCCACGGCATCGGAAGGGCGGCAATCGACAACGCTCAGATCGCCGTTGCGGCGGATATGCAGCTCGGCGTAATACGTGTTTTCAACAATATCCGTCACCACGACCTTTTCCAGCTCGGCGTCGAAGTGAAACAGCATATTTTTGAACAGGTCATGGGTCATGGGACGCGGCGCGGCCACGTCTTCCAGTTCCATGGTGATGGCATTGGCTTCATAACCGCCGATCCAGATGGGGATGATCTTCTTGTCCTGCAGGGGCTTGAGGATCATGACCGGTGTCTTCGAAATCGGGTCCATGATCAGGCCCAGCAGTTTAACTTCGATTAATTGTTCCATGATCGATTTATGCTTCGGCTTTCAATCCGTTCCGGTCAATCTATATAGTATGAATCGCTGGATTTGTCAATTATAATCTGAGTTGTCGATGATTGCCGATTGATCCGATATATTTTGCGTTTTCATTTATTTACGCTTTTCGGAGCCTCACCGGCTTTCCTTGACACCCGCTTCCCGACTGTGTTACATTTCATGATGAATAATGCCATGATTTTGCAGCGATATCCAAACCATCCGCGGGGATGCCTCATGTCCCTTCGGGCATATTCAGAGGAGACGAGATGAAACACAATCAAGCAACCATTGACGGCAACACCGCTGCCGCCCATGTCGCTTACGCTTTCAGCGAAGTGGCCGCCATTTACCCCATCACACCTTCTTCCGCCATGGGGGAATTGGCTGATGCCTGGGCCGCGCAGGATCGACTCAATATGTTCGGCCAGAAATTGGACGTCATCGAAATGCAATCCGAGGCCGGCGCCGCCGGAGCCGTTCACGGTTGCCTTTCCGCCGGATCGATGACCACGACTTTCACGGCCTCTCAGGGCCTGCTGCTGATGATCCCCAACATGCACAAGATCGCCGGTGAAATGCTGCCCGCTGTGTTCCACGTTTCGGCGCGTTCGCTGGCCTGCCAGTCCCTGTCCATTTTCGGTGATCACTCGGATGTCATGTCGGTTCGCAACACCGGCTGGGCGCTCATCGCAGCCGCATCGGTTCAGGAAGTCATGGACCTCGCGGTCGTTTCCCATCTTGCCACACTGGAGGCAAGGGTGCCCTTTTTGAACTTCTTTGATGGTTTCCGTACTTCCAATGAAATCCAGAAAGTCGATATGATCGACTATACAACCATGGCCGGTATGCTGGACATGCGTTACGTGGAAGCGTTCCGCGAACTGGCGCTCAACCCCGACAAGCCCTTTGTCAAGGTAGGCGCCCAGAACCCGGATGTCTATTTCCAGGGACGCGAAACCGTCAATAACTATTATCTGCGCATTCCTCAACTGGTACAGAAATACATGGATCAACTGGCCGCGAAAGTGGGTCGTCACTATCACCTCTTTGATTATGTCGGCGCTCCCGACGCGGAAAAAGTCATCGTTTCAATGGGCTCCAGTTGTGACACCATCGAGGAAACCATCAATTACCTCTGTGCCCGTGGAGAAAAAGTCGGCGCGATCAAGGTTCGGCTGTATCGTCCCTTCAGTGTGGAGCTTTTCCTGTCGGCCCTGCCGTCAAGCGTACGGAAAATCGCCGTGCTGGATCGCACCAAGGAACCCGGATCCATCGGCGAGCCCCTTTATATGGACATCAAAACCGCGCTCTGGGGCAAAGATATCAAAGTCATCGGCGGTCGGTACGGGCTCAGCTCCAAGGAATTCACCCCGACCATGGTCAAAGCCGTTTATGACCATCTGGACGGGAAAGCATTCCACGGGTTCACGGTCGGCATCACCGATGATGTGTCCCATCTTTCATTGCCTCTGGGCCCGGAAATCTCCACGGAACCCGACGATGTCAAGCGCTGCATTTTCTGGGGCCTCGGATCGGACGGCACGGTCGGAGCCAACAAGAACTCCATCAAGATCATCGGCGATTATACGGACATGTACGCTCAGGGATACTTTTCGTACGACTCCAAAAAATCGGGCGGCATCACCATTTCGCACCTGCGCTTCGGCAAAAGCCCGATCCAGTCACCTTACCTGATTCGCCAGGCCGAATTCATCGCGCTTCACAATCCCGCATTTATCGGACGCTACGACATTCTTCAGGGAATCACAGAGGGCGGCACATTCCTGTTGAACTCCGACTGGTCGAACGATGAGGTATTTTCCCACTTGACCCGGGATATGCAGGAAACCATCATCCGAAAAAATATCCGTTTCTACAACATTGACGCCCTGAGCATTGCCCGGGAAATCGGCCTGGGAAACCGCATCAACACGGTTATGCAGGCTGCGTTTTTCAAGGTTTCCGGAGTACTTGAAGAAGACGAAGCCATCCGCCTGATCAAAGACACCATCAAGAAAACCTACCAGAAAAAGGGCGAACACATCGTAAAGATGAACTGGGAAGCGGTGGATCGTGCCAGTGCCGCTCTGGAACGGGTGCCGGTGCCGGATCGCCTCGAAGAACTCAAGGCCAGCCAGGAGCCGGTGCGCCTGATCTCCGATAATGCATCGGAGTTCGCGCGCAACGTCATCCGCCCCATCATGCACCTAAAAGGAGATGACATTCCCGTATCCCAGATGCCCCTGGACGGCAGCGTGCCGTCCGGAACCACCCGCCTGGAAAAACGCGGCATCGCTCCTGAAGTCCCGCACTGGATTGCTGAAAACTGCACGCAATGCAACCTCTGCTCCCTGGTCTGCCCTCACGCCGCCATCCGCGCCAAGCAGATTCCGCCGCAGGAGTTGACATCCGCCCCTGACGCCTTCACCACCCTGAAATCCAACACCAAAAACGACCGTGACCTGGCGTTCAAGGTTCAGGTTTACATCGAAGACTGCACCGGTTGCGGCAATTGCATCAATATCTGTCCCGCCAAGGAAAAGGCTCTGGTCTTCAGCCCGATCCAGACCGAACGCCAGGCCGGTGAACGAGAAAACGAGGCGTTTTTTGAATCCCTGCCCGACAACATCACCGACGGTACGCCGGAATCGGGTTACAAGGCCTCTCAGTTCCGGACGCCGCTTTTTGAATTCTCGGGCGCCTGTGCCGGTTGCGGCGAAACACCTTACGTCAAGCTGCTGACCCAGTTGTTTGGAGAACGCCTGTTGATCGCCAACGCCACCGGGTGTTCCTCGATTTACGGCGGTACTTTCCCCACCATTCCCTACACGAAATCGAAGCGCGGCAAGGGGCCGGCCTGGGCCAACTCGTTGTTTGAAGACAACGCCGAATACGGCTTCGGTATGCGCCTGGCAGTTGACGCCAATCGGCGCCAGTTAAAGTCCAACCTGGAAAAACTGGCGGACTCCACCGCGGACCAGAAGCTTTCAGACACGATCCATGATGTGCTGCAGCATTGGGATGATACCGCTGATAAACACCAGGAGCGTGTCGGCAACCTCAAGGAGCGCCTGGCTTCCGTCCTGGAAGGAACCCCTGAGGAACAGCGCCCGATGCTGCGTAAAATCATTGAATTACAGGACTACATGGTCAACCGCTCCGTCTGGTGCCTCGGCGGCGACGGCTGGGCCTACGATATCGGCTATGGCGGCCTGGACCATGTACTGGCATCCAACCGCAATGTCAATATCCTGGTATTGGACACCGAGGTCTATTCCAACACCGGCGGGCAGGCATCCAAGGCCACCCCCCTGGCTTCCACAGCCAAGTTCGCCGCCGCCGGCAAACGCACGGCGAAAAAAGACCTCGGATTGATCAGCATGAGTTACGGATACATTTACGTAGCTTCGATCGCTCTGGGCGCCAATCCCACCCAGGCGGTCAAAGCGTTCCAGGAAGCCGAAGCCTACAACGGCCCTTCGCTGATCATTGCCTACGCTCCCTGCATCGCCCACGGGATCGATATGAGCCGTACCTACGAAGAAGAGAAAAATGCCGTGATCTCGGGGTACTGGCCGCTGTACCGCTTCAATCCCGCCCTGGGTGATGAAGGCAAGAATCCTTTCCAGTACGAGTCCAGGGATCCGAAAATGGATTTGATGGACTTCCTGATGAACGAGACCCGCTACAACGCCCTGCAACGCCAGTTCCCGCAAGTGGCGGAGGACCTGTACCGCCGCGCGGTCGAATCCAAGCAGGACAAACACGAGTACTATAAAAAACTCAGTCAACTGTAAACCATGACGGGGGCGGGAAACCGTTTTCCCGCCCCCGCGGGTTTGGAGACAGAACCATGAACAGAGCTCCGAAAGCCTATAAAAACACCCAATTCCTGCAGTCCCACCACGCGCGTCCGCTGCGCCTTCTGGCCGAGTACCTCGAACCGGAATCCCGTTTCCGCGAACTGGGGATCCTTCATTCCGTGGTGTTTTTCGGATCCGCCCGGGTCAAGGCTTCCAGTGAGGGCGGCGGCGCCACCGGGCGCTATTACGACGCCGCCGAAGAACTGGCCTTTCTGATTTCGAATTGGGCCGCGCAACAGGGAAGCATCGGACGCAGCCTGGCGATTTGTTCGGGCGGTGGGCCGGGGATCATGGAAGCGGCCAATCGCGGCGCCTCGCGTGCCGGATTCCATTCTATCGGACTGAATGTGTCACTTCCCCATGAACAGTCTCCCAACCCCTATATCTCCGAAGAACTTAATTTCGAATTCCATTATTTTTTCATGCGCAAATTATGGTTTCTATTCCACGCCAAGGCACTGATCTGTTTCCCGGGAGGATTCGGAACCATGGATGAATTGTTCGAGACCCTCACCCTGGTTCAAACCGAGAAAGTTCACAAGCAGAACCTTTCGATCATGCTCTACGACGGTGAATACTGGCGGGACCTGGTGAATTTCGACAAACTGGTGAAAATGGGCTTCATCTCAGCAAAGGATCTCAATCTTTTCCATTTTTTTGATTCTCCCGAAGCGGGTATGGCTTATCTACAGCCCAGGCTTTCACGCTGCATTGAAGCCTTCAACCTGAAAAAAAACGGTTCCCGGCCGCATACATTGCAAACCTCCCCCATCCTGCCGCCGGATGAGGAATGACGCAGATCCGGTACTTGACGCTGAAGCGGTGATCTGATAAAATTACGTTTCCGCATGGCCCCTTAGCTCAATTGGCAGAGCATCTGACTCTTAATCAGAGGGTTGAAGGTTCGATTCCTTCAGGGGTCATGTCCCCCCCTGTTTCAACCACTGGTTTTGTCCCGCTTCGCAGGCATGCGCCCGCCTGTGGAAAATTCAGATCTATCTGAATTTCGTTAAAGAACGAGGCTCGATCGCCGGCAATCTCCGGCTAATCGACAATGGCGCACAACCAGAGCAACAGCAGCCAGGCGAATAGAAGCGGCAACAACACGGCCAGTCCCCCGATCACAAGGGCATGCAGCGCTGAGCACACGCGTAGTCGCGGGGACGATGGTTGCTTCATGCCGCGATTCTGCTCAACTGGCGTTAGGATGTCAAGCAGTGGAACAGATCAATCCTGGATCGGGTTTCCCCTGTCCGGGAAAGGCCGCATACGGGCTTCGGATCGGGCGATTTCAAGAGCATGAATCAAGTCGGTGATCCAACGGTTCAGCGGCGCGTCCATTCCCAGCTCCGCCGCCGCAGACACGATTCCTCCGTTGATGAAGTCAACTTCGGTTGAACGGCCCTTGGCAATATCCTGATACATTGACGTGTAGTTGTCATTCTCGATAAAGCGGTTAAAGAATGCGATATCCATACCAAGTTCGTGTCCGGCGGCGGCAGCCACCGCCTGGCCTTCATCGAGCAACAACTGCTTTAATTCGTTCAGCCGCGTCTCCGCGATCAGGCGGTTGGAAGTCTGCAGCAGGGCGGAAATTGGATTCACGATGCTGTTCACCACCAGTTTACGCCACATATCGCGCTGGATATCGGGCGACATTTTCCCGTCCACGGGTGTGTTTTCGAATACATCGTGGAATTTTGTGTCCTGAAAACGGGAATCAAGGCGTACATTGCCACCCCAGAACTGAATGTGACCCGGAGCCGCGAAAGTGACTCCCATTCCCACGATTCCCACCAGAACCTGCTCAGGCGGCACGATTCCTTGCAACTGGCGCAACGCCAGTTCACGAATGCCGTAACCGTTCTGGATCAGCAACAATACCGAAGAAGAGTCCAGGCCGGGACGCAGGGTTTCCAGGGTGGCTTCCAGGTCATAGGCTTTGACGGCCACGATCACCAGGCTGTGGCCAAGAAACCCGGGAACGCTCTCCGTGGCCGTAAAGAAAACGCTTTCATCACGAATACCGCTGACCTTCAAACCGGATTCGCGGATTTTCTCTACATGGGACCTGCGCCCGATCGCGGTTACATCGAGATCGGGACGGTGACTGAACGCCATAGCCAGGGCGCTGCCCACTGCGCCCGCTCCCACAATGACAATCGATCGTTTACCTGCTGACATGTTTTTGTCTTCCCGGCTGGCGCAGTTCCCGGCCAGCGCATAAAAGAAAGAAAAACGGCCGCCCGCCGCAAAAGCTGCGGCCGGCGGCCGTTTTCAATGACGGCTCAGGTGTATTTTTCCGAATAGCGCTCCAATGAAGCGGCCATCTCATCCATGCTGTAGGCTTTCAGCGTGGTGGTTGAAAAATAGCCTGTTTTGCCCAGGGCCATGATGCCGGTCAGGGCATGATTGCCATCCGGCGCGTCAAAGACACACACATAGTCGATCTCGCCCATGGTTTTCCAGAAACCGTGGAATTTTCCACCGTTCTTTTCCATGTTCCGGGCGAAACTCTTGACAAATCCGGGGATAAGGTGAATTTCATCCATCCCTTTCGCGGTCATGGTCATTACCGCAATATACGTCTCCATGATAACCTCCTAGATCGTGCTCCCGGAGGTACCGGAAATTTGAGTATACCGCTTCTGCGCGCCCGGGTCAATGGGATCAGTCGTTGCAATTGTGAAATAGAAGTGGCATATTAGAATCATATTGGATTTCAGGAGGATAGTCATGACCGGAATCAAAAAAATTGAAGGCATCGGAGAGAAATTCACCAGCAAATTGAACACCATCGGCATTCGCACCATGAACCAGTTACTGGAAGAAGGCGCGACCCCCGCGGGACGTCGCAACCTGGAAAAAAACACCAGTATCAGCCCCAAGCTTATTCTGCGCTGGGTCAATATGGCGGACCTGTTCCGCATCAAGGGGATCGGCGAAGAGTATTCCGATCTGTTGGAAGCCGCCGGAGTGGATACGGTCCCGGAACTGGCGCAACGCAATGCTGAAAGCCTTTACGCCAAGATGAGCGAAGTCAACAAAACCAAAAAACTGGTGCGCCAGCTTCCCGGCGCCGGCCAGGTCGCCAAATGGATCGCTCAAGCCAAGAGCCTGAGCCGCAAAGTAAACTATTAATCAACTTTTTGTGAAAAGTGTTGACCGGCTGGCGCAAACCGCGCCAGCCGGTCATTTTCCCCCACATGCGATTGATGACCTGTTGCTTAAAACTGCCCCTTCGGGTGTGCAAACTGACGCCATCCTTGATGATTCAGGCTCCCATCGCCCTCACGCACGGCTTTTCAACAAAAGCTGTGGAAATCGACTTTTCTCCGGTATAAAGCGGCGATGAACACTCCGGGTTTCTTTTCCCTCGATGAATCGCAGCCGATACCTTATCACCCCTGCGATATCCCCGCGGGCGAGTGGGAGATTCAATGGCATTCACCCCATCCGCCGCAACGCCGCCCGATGCTCGACCTCTGGATACGGCTGGACCACTGGCGTCGCGAAACCTTCCCGCAGAAAAAAAGATTTCGCGTATGGATCCGGCCCGACAGTGAATCCAGCTTTTATGACGCAGCAGGGGATGAATTGCGGATCGTTTTGCCGGACAAGGCTGATGTGGCCGCATTGCGCGCGTCTTTAAAACCCCTTTTCATGCCTGCTTTGCAAATGCCGCTTCTGTCCGGCAGACGCATCCTGCTGGCAGTGCCGGTCATTTCCGGCGACAAACGCTGGGAGAGCATCGGTATCACCGCCTCTGACCTGATCCTGGGCTCATCCCTGAACCGCAACGGCTGGCGCGTATCCATCACCCACCCCCTCTTGCCCGCGGGTCCTTCCAGGGAAATGCTGGATCATTGTGACATTCTGGGCATTTCACTGTGCGAAGACCTCTTTCCCGCCCTGCGTACATGGGAACGGGCGCAGGAAGGCATCTTACCCCCCTGGATCGCCGTCGGCGGCCCGATGGTCACCCTGACTCCCCTGCCCGCCGCGGCCCATTTCCCCGCCGGCAATATCTGGATCCGCGGTGAGGGCGAAGGTTTGTTCCCCAGGGTATTGCATGCGCTTGCGTCCAAAGATAGCGGAATTCTGTACAACAGCGACGGAGTACTGGTCGTACGGCCGGGCCTGCTGCTGGCCTGGAATTTTGAACGGATCAACCGCCCCGGCTTGCCCGTGGAAGATGATTACGACTTCTCTTTCGTGTCTCCGGATGAGTGGCGGAAGGGGATTGAAATCAACCTGTCCCGCGGATGCCGTCGAACCTGCGTCTTCTGCTCCCGGGTCCAGGGAACAGTTCTGCGGCGCACACCGGAAAAAGCCGTTGCGCGCATGTTGCGGCGGATGCGCGAAGCCATGCCTTCCAGCAATGAAAACCGAGCCGCCGGCACGCTGAATATCAACGATGATGATATTCTCCAGGATGTGGATTACGCAGCGAAAATCCTGGAACATATCCGTCGCGAGGGATTCCGTTTATGGGGGATTCAGACTTCAATCGCTTCCGCCCTGGAAAACGGCAAGCCCCGCCGTGAAGTCATTGACCTGCTCTCGCGACGTGAATACTATGTGGACGATCCGCTGGTCTGGTTCGGGACCGATGCTTTTCTGCCCCGTCGCGGTAAAATTCTCGCCAAACTGGTGCCTGACACTTCACTGATGGAACAGCTTTTCGCGCAACTGCAGACCCATGAGATCCGCCACATGCACTACTGGATCATCAGCGATCATCTTTCCGGCTGGCTGGAGTTGACCGAGGAACTGCGCCTGGTTTCCCGCTGGCGCCATGTTTTCCCCCATTTCGACATTCTGCCGCACTCTCCCTTCCTCATCCCCTACCCCAGCACACCGTTGTTCAACTGGCTTTCACAATCAAGCTACAGGCAACAGATACGTGTTCGTGAGTGGTTGCGATCCGAGATCCCCTGTCTGAACTATCCCCTGGTGACACGGGTTGAATCACGGTTTGAAATGCTCAACATGATGCTGTCGGGTCATCCAGACGGCCACAATCCCCCGTTTCTCGACAGCCTGAATCGTCATGACCACCTGGCCGCTTTCGAAACCGCTCACTATTTTCTGCGCCAGGAACGCTTGCGCCTGGGCAATTCTCCGGAACCGCAGGCAGCCGCGGGAAATGAGCTGGGAAAAGCCCAGGAGGAACTGGAAGCAGCCATTCTGGAATACCGCACAAAAGAACATACGACGCGTTCGTCGTTTTCTGTAAGGGCAACATGACCGGGCAAGCGAAATTGATCGTATTTGAAGGCATTGACGGGTCCGGGAAAACCACGATTTCCCGGCGGCTTGCGACAGAGCTGGGGAAAACAATCCCGATCGTCTGGTTGCGTGAGCCCGGAGATTCCCGCTGGGGAAAAGAAATCCGTCGCCTCGCGCATCAGCATAGCGAGGTTTCCCCGCGCAGGCAACTCGAATTATTCATGAAAGACCGCCGCGAAAACGTGCGCCTGCGAATTCTTCCCGCGCTCCAATCCGGGCATAGCGTGATTCTGGATCGCTATTTCTATTCCACTGCCTGTTATCAGGGCGCCCGCGGATTGGAAATGGAGAAGATCCTGGAGGAAAACCGCCGCTTTGCGCCGGAAGCGGACCTGGTGATTCTGGTGGACCTGGACGTGGATACGGCTTTGGAACGGATCCAAGCCGGCCGTCCCGAATCCGCACCGCTTTTTGAAACTCGCGATTTTCTGCAGAAAGTCCGCTCAAACTACCTCAGCCTGAAAGGGAATCACATTCACGTCGTGGATGGCGGCCGGGACGCTGAAAGCGTATACCGGGAAGTGGAAGTCCTTGTGGCTCGGGAACTTGCAGAGTTGAAGGGAGAAGAAGTAAAAGAGTTTTAAAAGCTTTCTCTTTCGACTGTCCGTTGTTACAGCCCCATGAGCCGTCGGGCGGAACGTTCCACGCCGTCGGCATCGAGCTGGTATTGGGCCAGAAGTTCTGAACGGCTTGCCGTGGGCACGATGACTTCGGGCACGCCGAGGCTAAGCAGGTTGAGGTCTTTCAGTCCGTTTGCCAGGATGAGTTCCCGGATCAGGCCGGCAAAACCCCCGTTAATCACACCGTCCTCAAGGGTAATCACGTATTTGTGATCGCGCAAATGGTTGAGGATCGCCTCTTTGTCCAACGGTTTGATAAAACGCACATCTACGACGGTGGCTTCGACACCCGCGGTTGCCGATAACCGTTCAGCGGCCTCCAGGGCGTGGTATACCAGCGGCCCCACGCCGAGGAATAGCAAGTCTCTGCCTGCGCGCAATGTCTCGCACTTGCCCGGCAGGATATCACGGAACTGCTTTTCCATCTCAACTCCGCGTCCGGGTTCCTTGGGATAACGGATAAACACCGGGCAGGCGTATGTAAACGCTGAATGAATCAGGTGCTGCATTTCGTTTTCATCTCGCGGGGCCGCGAGAACCACGTTGGGAACCGGATGCAGCAGGGCGATATCGTAAATCCCCTGATGCGTTGGACCGTCACCGCTGACCAGGCCGGCACGGTCGATCCCTACTACAACCGGGATTTTCATCAGCGAGAGATCATGGGTGACCTGGTCAACCGCGCGTTGCAGAAACGTCGAGTAGACGCCGATGATGGGCTTGAGCCCCGCGAGCGAAAGGCCTCCGGCCATATCGAACATGTATTGCTCGGCAATGCCGACATCGTAAACCCGGTCCGGAAACTCCTGCTGGGCGAGATTCAAGCCGGTGCCTTCAGGCATGGCGGCGGTAATGGCCAGCACATCCGGATCTTCACGCATGATTTTTAAAACGGTCTGGCCGAACACGGTGGAATAGGAAGGCGGTGTGTGGGACTTGAGGAATTTTCCGTTGGCCACCTCGAAAGGCAGGGAAGAATGAAATGAACTGGGATTTTCTTCCGCGGGTTGGTATCCATGCCCCTTTTCACTGACTACGTGAAGCAGGACTGGAAAGTCGTATTTTTTGGCTTCGTTCAGTTCTTTTTCCAGTTCCGCCTGGTCATGCCCGTTGATCGGGCCGATATACTTGACGCCCAATTCATCAAACAACGACCCGGGAACCATCATCGTACGGATCAGGACTTCGATCTTGCGCGCCAGTTCAACCATGGGTTTGCCGATGCCGGGGATATTCTTCAGGATCGCCTGCACCAGTTCCTTCAGGCGAATATAGGGACGTCCGGATACCAGGTAGTTCAAGTGCTTGGAAATGCCCCCCACGTTGGGAGATATCGACATCTTGTTGTCATTCAGTACGATGATCAAGCGCGGCTTTACCTGGCCGATATGATTCAAGGCTTCCAGCGCCACCCCCCCGGTCAAGGCGCCGTCACCGATCACGGCCACGACGTGGTAATCTTTTTTCTGGCGGCTGCGCGCCAGGGCCATCCCGCTGGCGAATGCCAGCGAGGTCGAAGCATGTCCGGTATTGAGGGCATCGAACTCGCTCTCAAAGATATCCGGATAACCGCAAATACCGTCTTTCTTACGAATCGACTCGATGCGGTCACGGCGGCCGGTCACGATTTTATGTGTGTAACACTGATGTCCCACGTCCCAGATGATGCGATCTTCCGGGACGCGAAACACGCGGTGCAGCGCCAGGGTCAATTCCACGACCCCCAGGTTAGACGCCAGGTGGCCCCCGCTTTTGGAAACCACATTGATCAACAGCTCGCGGATTTCCGCGGCCAGCGCCGCCACTTCCTCTAAATCCATGGATTTCAAATCTTCAGGTCCGCAAATCCGTTCAAGTAGTGACATCAGTGTTCCCTGTAGACCATCATATGCATCAGGACCAGGAACGGGGAAAAAGTGATTCCCACTTTTTTCAACTCATCCATGGTAACCCGGAACAAGCGATCGATCTCCTGCCGCACGGAATCGATTCCGAAAAACAAAGCCGCATTGGGACTGCGGTTGGCGCTGTCTTTATGCAGCTTCTTGCCGACCAGTTCCTCGTCCCCCAGTACATCCAGCAGGTCATCCGCCAGTTGGAAAGCGGTACCGATCTCTTTGCCGGCCCGGTCAAGCGCCTGGATCCGTTCCGCGTCCAGGCCCATGAGTCGCCCTGTTCCCACCATGATACCGCGGATCAACTCGCCGGTTTTCAAGCGGTGAATTTCGCGAATGGCAGCGGGATCACCGCTGAACTCAAGGTCCAGGGCCTGGCCTCCGGCCATACCCTGCATCCCGATGCATTCGGTGATGAGTTGAATGAAATGGATGCGGGCTTCTGCGGAAAAGCCGGATTCAGAAGCGATTTTTTCAAACGCCATTGTCAGCAGGGTATCTCCGGCCAGCAAAGCGACGGCATCGTTGAAACGGCGATGCACGGTCGGCTGACCGCGCCGGTAATCATCATTATCCATCGAGGGGTGATCATCATGAATCAGCGAATACGTGTGGATGTATTCCATGGCCGTGGCCAAACCCATGAATTGTTGCGGATCCCCGCCCAGGGCCTCAGCCAGGGTCAGCATAATCATCGGGCGCAGCCGCTTTCCCTTGACTTCCAGCGCGTAGTGTACCGCCGCTTCCAGCGTTCCACGATCGGGATCAAGGTGTGCGGTTAAAGCCCGCTGAATGCGTTCCTCCATGGCGGAAAAGTAGGCCAGTGCGGCTTTCATCTCATGGTTGTCCATCCCGGGGATGCGGCTGTCAGGGTCACGATGATCAGGATGATGGGTAGGCATGGCGTCTAGGTTGTACCGGCACGAAATATATCGGGTTCGATAAAAATGCGGCGGATCTGGGGATACCGCTGGCGGATGTCGCGTTCAAATCCGTTGATCAGGTTGGAAATCTCCCGCGCGTTCAGCCTTTCGTTGAATTCCAGTTTAACGGCGAGCAGAATGTCTTCGGGTCCCAGATGGAGGCTGCGCAAAGCGATGACCCGGTTGACGCTGTCATCATCATGCAGAATATGGCGCACTCCCCCGATCACTTCGGGATCGGCCGCTTCCCCGACCAGCAGGGATTTGGTTTCAAGGGCCAGGAAAAATGCCACGGCGGCCAGAAGTACTCCGATCAGCACTGAAGCCAACGCGTCAAATACCAGCAACCCGGTCAACTGCTCCAGGATCAGGCATGCGGCAGCAATACACAAGCCGATCAACGCGGCCAGGTCTTCCATGAACACGACGATCAACTCGGATTTCTTGGTGCTGCGCAGATACCTGTACACGCTCCTGCCGCGGCGCTCTTTCTGTACCATGCGGCTGGCCTTCATGAACGCCGTGCCTTCGGCGATGATCGCTACTCCCAGGATGGCAAACGCATAATGGATCTGCTGGACCGGTACAGGGTTCATGAGCTTGTTGATCCCCTGCCAGATGGAATAGACAGAACCGGCCGTGAACAGGAGCATGGCCACGATAAAAGACCAGAAATAGAGCTCGCCGGAAAAGCCGAACGGATGGAGCTGATCCGGTTCCCGGCGGCCCTTGCGGATTCCCACCAGCAAGAGCACCTGGTTCATGGTGTCGGCAAGCGAATGAACCGTTTCCGCCAGAATCGCGGAAGACCGGGTCAAAAGAAAAACCAGGAATTTCACCAGGGCGATGATCAGATTGGCTCCGAAGGCAAACAGAACAACGGGGATGGATGAGTCCCTGGCTTTCATTTGCCCATTTTATAGCCTCATGCCCGGGGTGTCAACCGCGGCCTGCTTTGACGGCGTCCGTTCCGGGATGCTATAATGACTCGATTCAACCAGGAAAACCAATGCAAAAAAGACTGCGCGCGACTGCGTTTATTGTCCTGATTCTATTTGCCCTGCTGGTGATGCCGATCATGCGTTATCGCAAGGAAGCCAACCTGGCGTCATTGCCTTCGCGGTACGTCAAGGGAGTGTACGCATCCGCATTCAGCCGTGAACAGCTTCTTCTGCAGCAGGATTCGATCTGTCAGACGGCCAACGAACTGTCGCTGAACTTCGTTCTGCTGCACGTGTCAGAACCCGACACGTCGATCAGCACGGATACAGCCGCCTGGTGCCGGAACGCATTGATCATTGAATCCGCCAAACGTGTCGCGGATTATGACGTCCTCAACCTCTTTTTCCACCTGGAAAAGGTCCCCCTGCTTTCCCGCATGGTGATGGCCTCCCGTTATCTTTTCAACTCCAGTTACGCACTGCTCAGCGCAGTCGACGCGTCCGACAAGTCCCTGCCCCAATGGGACCAGGCCACGCTCCGCAGACAGAATCCGGGGATTTTCAACCTGGGGCCATGTGGAGGTTTTTCATTGCCCGGCTTCGCGAATGGCAAGCTGCCTTCCTTCCGCGCCAAGTGCGAAACCCTGACCGTGTACGCGCGCATCAAACGTGAATTGGTCAAAGATCCCCGCGAATCGATGTCGATTCTGCTTCAGGCGATCGCGGATGGACATTTCTTCAACGCCATTGAAGCCATTGCGCCGGCCAACGGGTTCGACGCCTGCTTTTTTCCCGCAAATGGGCCGGAAGTCGTACAAATGGGCGATATGGATCCCAGATACAAGGGCAAACTGCGGGTGAACACGCCCTTCACATTTCCCACTCAGGTTTTCCTGGTGCGCAATGGTGAACCGGTGGCCAACACGCCTCCCCGTCTGCAGAAACAGGTTATCTGGGACATTGACAAGCCCGGAGTCTACCGCGTGGAAGTCCGTGTGCCGCGCAACCGCTTTTCCCACCTGCCCTGGATCATCACCAATCCTTTTTACCTGGGAGATACTTCCGAGGAGCATGAAAACAACAAGTCGAACGGTTGAAGAGGTAAAAAGCAAAAAGAGTTGTAAAAGTTTTCACTATCGACTAACTGAATGTTGTCCTTCCGCCCCTCGCCGGGAACTGGAACCTTTTACCTTCTACGTTCTTCAGGGCGGTTCATGAAGCGCCTTTACTTTTCACTTTAGCCTTTTCACTTTTCACTGGCTGCCCGGCGCATTTTCCCAGTTCCTCTCTGTACAGCCGCTCCAACCGGGACAACATCTTTTCCAGAGAATACTCGGACGATACGAATACGCGCAACGCTTCACCCAGGTTGGACAGCACCCCGGGTTCACCCAGGATCTGCGCCAGTTTCTCCGCCAGGCTTTCGCAGCGATTGTTGCGAAACATCAGGCCGCGATCATGTTCCAGGATTTCCCGGTTGCCGCAGGCATCCGACGCCAGCACCGCGCACCCCCTCATGCCGGCCTCCAGCAAGGCGATCGGCAATCCTTCCCACCTGGAGGGCAATACCACCAGGTCACAGGCCGCCATCATGGCCATTACCGTCGCATGGCTGCAGTCGCCCGCAAAACGCAGGTTCCCGTCGACGCCCAGTTTCATGGCCATGCGTTGCATCTTGTGACGACGGGGGCCGTCACCGGCAAGCACGAAGACAATACGATCACGCAATGGATCCAGAGACGGATGCGCCAGCGCGCGAATCAGGATGTCATGACCCTTCTGGAATTCAAAACGGGCTGGAACCAGGGCGACCAGACCGTTTACCGGGCGCGCCATCCAGCGTGCGGCGGTATCCGCGCCATGCGCATCATCCGCGGGTGGAGCAATGCCGTTGGCGATGGTAACCACATTGTGCAAGCCGTATCGTTGCTGCATGTAGTCACGGTCTTCGCGGGAAACCGCCACCACCCGCCCGACTCGGCGCAGAAGCCGCTTTTCAAGGAACCTGCGCATGCGTCCCAAAATCCAGGCCTGGGGCGTCAGACGGAAATCGTATTGACGCACGTGCAATCCGTGCACAGTGACCACCGTGGGCGCGTCGTCGGATCGTGACGGAAAACAGAGCCAGCGCAGCAACGGTCGCAGATGGTGAAAATGGATCAAATCCGGCCTGATGGATTCAACTGCATGCGGCGCAGCCGGACCCGTCCGGGTTTCCAGGTTATCTAAAGCCATGAAGCGGCTGCGCGCGGGACCATCATGAGCGGCCATCACCACAAAGTCATGCTGCGGCATGCCCTCGCAGACACGGAAGATATGCTCCTGTCCGCCTCCAGTGATCCAACGATCGGTCAGGTGCAGGATTCTCAAACCTTTTTGTCTCCCCGCACCTTGCCGCGCCACTCGTCAAGCAGGTCAGACAGGGTCTGTTCCAACGAGTATCGCGGCGACAGGCCCATTTCTTTGTGCAGGATCGGGCAATCGCCTTTCAATTCGGGAATGTCCAGGGGGCGGAAACGTTCCGGCTTCACCTCGACACGGATGGGAACGCGGCTCAGCGACAACAAGGTGTCCAGGATTTGACCGATTTCAATCACCCGCCCGGACCCCAGGCGCATCAGGCGCCCGTTTTCGCCGTAGAAACCGGCCGCAGCGACATAGCGCGCCATATCCCTGACATCCGAGAAATCCCTGCGTGCAGACAGGTTTCCCACCTGAATCACAGGTGGCGCCAATTCGGCTTCTATCCGGGCCACCTGGCGGGCAAAATCGGATGCCACGAATTGCTCACCCTGCCCAGGACCCGTAAAATTGAAGGCCCGCACGGGAACCACGGTCAGATTGCCCTCGGCAATGAAAAGGGACGCCAGCATTTCCATGGCGGCCTTGGACAGGGCATATGGGCTGCGAATGAAAAGCTGCGGCCCTTCCGGGGTCTGTTGTACATCCAGTCCCGCAATTTCCGCGGAGCTCATGACCAGGACCCGGCTGTGCGGAACCGAGCGGACAAGAGCCTCCAGCAGATGCAGCGTGCCCATGAAATTCACCTCATAGGTCAACTGCTGATGCGTCCAGGAGAAACCCACGTTGGTGATCGCCGCCAGGTGAAACACCTGCTGGGGTTTCCAGGCGTCAATTGCCGAAAACAGGCTTTCGCGGTCCCGAATATCCAGATGACGGATTTCAACTCCCGGTATCACGTCATCTTCCACATCCGTGAGCCCGAAAAGACGGTATTGCGAGTCGCCGCCCAGCAGATCCACCAGGTGGCGCCCCAGAAATCCGGAACATCCCGTGATCAAGACTCTTTTCATGCTCACTCAGTCGGCCGGCTCATGAGCTCACTCACCATGCCCATGTTTCCCAGGGACACGCCGAAACGCAACTGGAAATCGTTTTCAGCCCCCCTGAGAAAGACCTTGAACTCACCCTGGAAGCGAATGCATTGGTAATCGTAAAACAGCATGATCGAACCGTAGCGGAATTTATTGAGCGTAAAATCGTAATCCAGCGCGGAGCGCAGCTTCAGGGGAAAATCAGGAAAATCAAACCCGAAGCTTCCACGTACCACGGTGCGGTTGAACACGTAATTGGAAACCATGTAGGGATTCTTGGAATAACTGAACGTCACCGCACCGAAAACCTGTTCGCGAGGGTCTTTAAACGAAAGGCTGACGTCGAAATTGCGAAAATCGCGGATGTAATGGTTATAGGCAGCGCGAAAATCCAGGGAAAGGCCCTCGACCGGACGGAAACGCACCTGGTTTTCCAATTCGGAAAACTTCGGGTACTCACCGTCGATCTGCAGAAATTTATTGGCTTCCGCCTCATCCAGATAATAATGCTGAGAGATGGTGTGGCGAAAAATTTCCCGGGCGGAATCATCCGAATCGCGCTTTTTCAGCAACAGCGAATGGCTGAGGGAAAAAGTCAGGCTGGAAAACGGCGGGAAATCGTAATTGTCCACGCGGATGAGACGTTCCAGGTCATCGGGATCCACCTGGTCCACGTACCGAAACATCACTTCAGGTTCAATCAGATGCTTGAGGCGGAATCGTTCGGCGGAAAAAACCCGGAAGAACCCGGGGCCTTTCAGACTGACCTGGGCCTGGTTGTAATAAAGGTGCAGGGATTCATCGACCACCTTGCGGTTAGCGGGATCAAGGCTCTTATCGTAAAAATTATGCCGCGACTCCAGGTTCACCGTCGTGGTAAACCAAGGCAGTTTCAGCAGGTTCAGCGTGTATCTGGGAACGACGTTGATCCGCCTGGATGTCACATCGGTCGCATATACGGGTTCACCCTCATAGGTGATACCGGAGCGTGCGATGCTCTCCAGCGAGAAACGCAACGATATGGTCCCGGGAAGCGGCCCCAATTCCTGCTGGTTCAGATTCAGGTCAATCCCCGGCATGGTTTTGAGAACGCGTGAGGAATTGTTGAAGGTGTAGTAGGTTTCATTGCGTGAAGCCTGGGCCGAGAAAGTGATGTTGCGATAGGAAGAACTCCAATGCAACGAATAGCCGAACCGGGTTTGCAGTACGGTATCGAAATTGTTGTTGAAAAGGCGTAGAAAATTGGGATCGCTGGGATGATCGGCTTTCAAAACCAGGCGGCTGTTCAGAAATCCCAGGTTAATCTGGTTATCCATATCGATATAGTAATCCGATCTGTTTTCGGTGTCGGCCGCATCCCCGGGCTTGAATTTCATCCAGTAGACATGAGCCCTCCCGGAAAGGGAAGGAAACAGGTAGCGCAACTCCGGACCGAATCCCCAACCGACCTTACTGAAATAGTCCACATTCAGGGTGAAATCGATATTGGGGCGGATATCCCAGAAAAACGCGTTTTGAATAAAGAAACCTCTTTGGCTGGAATTCCCCACTTGCGGAAATAAAAAACCCGTGGCGCGGCCGTCCGGGTCGAGCGGGTATTGCATGTAGGGAAGAAACATCACCGGGATTTTTTTTACCCGCAGCGTGACCGCTTTCATGTCGATATAGCGTTCTTTGACAATCTTGCCTTTGCGGCAGCGGATTTGCCAGCGCGGGACACGCTGGTTGCATGAGGTGAAAGTCATTCGATCAAACCGCATGGTTTCCTTATCCGTCATGCGCAGGTAATCGGCAAGGTAGGAAACCGATGGCGGCATCAATCCCTGGGCATCCTCCATCACCCCGGTCTGGTCATCCAGGTTGAAAACCAGTTTTGAGCCGCTGATCACCGACTCCTTGGAAGTCAAGGTCACGCGTCCCGTAACGATAAGGGTGCGTTGCTTCTGCTGGTATTTCACCGAGTCGGCGAAGATGCGGTAGGATTTCCAACTGACCTCGACGTGGCCATCATAATGCATACCATCATCGGTGATGCGGGTTTCATCAGCCAGAACGACCGGCCGGGAATCCTCCTGGGGTTGTGGAATCGGTTGCTTTGCTTTTTTCTTTTTCTTGTTGTTTTTGGCGGCAATTTGCTTTGGCTTTTCCTTTTTGACGCTGTATTCGCCGGCAGGATCGGCAATAGAGCCGCCTGCCACCGCAAAAGGAGAGAACAGAATACCGGCAAGCAATAACAAGACCGCGGATTTCATGAGCAATCAATTTACCACAGGTCCGCTCACGGAATCAATCTGCACCGACAAGATGCGGCCTGATTGACAGCTTCCCCCGGGTGGAATAGAATGGGTTGTGCAAAAAATTTCGCTTTCCGGCCTTCCCGGCTCCGGCGTCAGCGCATTGCTTGCGGAAACCCGAAAAATCCTCGGACTGAAACACCGCATAGAAACCCTTGACCCCGTTCGGGCCAGGAATCCCTTTGACGCTTCATCGCATTCCGGATTCATCAGTTGCTTTTTCGATTTTTCCACCCAGATCAACGAAGAGAACGTGCGTTCGATTTCGCATCCGGACCTTCTGGTCTGCAACCGTTCCATTCTCGATCACTGGGTGTTCTGGACCCGTGAAATGCGCAGCAAGACGCAGACCCCCCAACTGCTTCAGAAACATGAGCTGATTGCCCACCTGTCTACCTACTGGATGCCTTCCTATGACCGATTTTTTCTTGTCAGAGTTGATTTCTCCACATTGCGTGACCGTCTGAATCCCATCGCTTCCGGTGAATACTCCCTTGAGGACCTGCGTGAATACGACGAAGTCTACCAGCAGATCATCAGCGAAATGGGGCTCAAAGTGGTCGAAATCTGGAACAACGGATCCATTGACGAAACCACCCAGAAACTGGTTTCCGCTTTCAGTGATGCCTTGCCGACTCTTTGAATAATTTTCGCCACGAAAATACATTTTGTCAAAAATATGGCGACTATCTTTAAATTATGCTTGCTTTTTTGCCCACATCGTCCTAAAATGATCCATTACGATGCCCAAGAATCTTGATATCCGATTGGCCGGCTTCAACATCGACGCGGACCTGATGCAATCGCTTGATTCCGGGTCTACGCATACCCTGACACCGGAAACCCTCAGCGCCGCCTACGCGCGCATCAGCCGCAGCGCATTGTCGATTGACGAGCTTCGCCTCCAGGCACGGCGTGAAGTCGCCAGGGCCAGGCAATCCAATTCACGCATTATTTTCAGTATGGGGCATCATTCCATCGCGGAGCACGCTGTCTTCAACTTTGATATCATGGGTCTTTCCCGCCTGGCCATGGAAGAGATCGAAACCATGCGCCTGGTATCATTCACGGAAAAATCGCAACGCTACGTGCGCCTGAATCGGGACACCATGATTCCCGAGGAACTTTCCGCAACTCCGTTGCAAACGGAATTCGCCCGAATCACCTCTGAACAGAACCGCTTTTATGCCGATGCCCTGGAAATGATTGAAAATTATCTTTCCGCGCAGGCCGCCGCGAAGAAACTGGACAAAGCCTCGGCAAAACAGTTACGCAACCTGGCCAAGGAAGACGCCCGTTACGGGCTGCCACTGGCCACCCGCGGCCAACTCGGCATGACCATCAATGCGCGCAACCTGGAAGCCCTGCTCAGGCGGGCCGCCCTGAGCGGACTCCGCGAAGTTCGTGAATTCGGCCGCCGTTTGTATGAACTGGTCCAGCCTGTCGCGCCTTCGCTGATCCTGTTTCCCGATCCATCCAGCTTCGATCGAAAACTGGCCCATGCGTTATCCGGAATCTTTCCCGTCCCCGAACAAACCGCACCCTGTGACGATACCGCGCTTTTCTCGATGGTTGAAGCGCCGCGTTACGGAGATGACGTGGTTTTGAGCGCTTTTCTTTCCCGCATACACGGTATCAGCCGCAATTCAGCCGCCGGTCTAGTAAACAACCTGGATGCATCACAGAAACACAGCCTGTTTATGAAACTGTTTTCCGGGATGGAATTTTTCGATTCCGTCCCGCGCGAGTTCGAACTCCCCTTCTTTTCCTTTGACCTGGTGGTCAGCGCCAGCTGTTTCGCCCAATTGAAACGCCACCGCATGGCCACCCTTATCCCTTCAGCCTACGATCCCGGACTCGGATTCACCATGCCCGAAGTGTTTTCCCCCACCGGCCTGGCCGACCGCTTCCAGAAACTGATCGAAAATACCAACCGCATCCACAAGGAAATCTCGGCATCATTGCCCGCCCTATCTGCGTACGTGTTGACCAACGCGCATCGTCGTCGCGTGATCCTGAAGATGAATCTGAGGGAAATCTTCCATTTCGTGCGCCTGCGCGCCGATCAGCATGCCCAGTGGGATATCCGTAACCTGGCGCTCTGGATGAGCGGAAAGGTCCGCGAATCCATGCCCCTTGCCGCGTTGCTCTTGTGCGGCAAGAGCGATTTCGTCCATCAATACGAAAGTGTTTTTCATCAAAAACCGCAACACCAAATATAAGGAGAGTGATTCATGTCTGACAAATCGTTCAACGCCTTTGAAATGGCGCGGAAACAATTCGACACCGTGGCCGAGCAGCTCGGACTGGACAAGGGAACCCGGGATCTGCTGCGTACACCGCAGCGTGAATACCATTTCACCATTCCCGTGCGCATGGATGACGGCACCACCCAGGTTTTTCAAGGGTTCCGCGTTCAGCACAACGACGCCCGTGGCCCCAGCAAGGGCGGTATCCGCTTCCACCCCCAGGAAACCATTGACACCGTGCGTGCGCTGGCGACCTGGATGACCTGGAAATGCGCCGTTGTGGATATCCCGCTCGGCGGCGGCAAGGGCGGCGTAATCTGCGACCCCCACAACCTGTCCATGCGTGAACAGGAACAGATCTGCCGCGGCTGGGTCCGCCAGGTGGTTCGCAACGTGGGTCCCGTTCAGGACGTTCCCGCTCCGGATGTCATGACCAACGCCCAGCACATGGTCTGGATGATGGACGAATACGAAAAGATCATGGGCGGTAAATACCCCGGTTTCATCACCGGAAAACCAGTTGGGGTCGGTGGATCCCTGGGCCGCACCGAGGCGACCGGCTTCGGATTGATCTTTACGCTCCGGGAAGCCCTGAAAGAACTCGATATCGACATCAAGAACACCACCGCTTCTTTCCAGGGATTCGGTAATGTCGCCCAGTACGCCATCCAGCTGTATCACGAATACGGCGGCAAGACCATGTGCATCGCCTGCTGGGACCATGAAGACAAGAAGTCCTACTCGTACCGCAAACAGGGCGGCATCGATTTGGAAGAATTGCGCAGCATCACCAACAAGTTCGGTGATATCGACAAGGACACGGCCAGAAAGCATGGCTACGAGGTTCTGGATGGCGACGCCTGGATCGAACAGGATGTCGACATCCTGCTGCCCTGCGCCCTGGATAACCAGGTCAACAAGGAAAACGTGGGCAAGATCTCCAGCCGGGTCAAAGTCATGGCCGAAGGCGCCAACGGTCCGACCAATCCGGAAGCCGACGTGGTGCTCAAAGAGCGCGGCATCTACGTGATCCCCGATTTCCTCGCCAACGCCGGCGGTGTCACCTGCAGTTACTTTGAACAGGTCCAGTGCAACATGAACTACTTCTGGACCAAGGAAGAAGTACTGGCAAAACTCGACCAGATCATGTCCAAGGCCTATCATGAAGTCCATCGCCTGCACAAGCAGAAAAGCGTGTACATGCGTGACGCGGCCTATATGATCGCCATTCAACGCGTAGCGGAATCCTGCCGTATCCGCGGCTGGGTGTAACTTATTCCTCAAAGGCGGGGAGGTTTCCCTCCCCGCCTTTTTTTTTCTTTCATTGTTTCCCGATTGGTTTATAATCAAGAAACAATCGGAGGGGAAACAGATGTCCGAAGAGCTCCAACCATCCGGGAATCGTGCCGCCAAGCCGGAATGGCGCATCGTCATCGAACTATTGGAAAAAGTAGACCTGGTCCTGCTGAACCGCCTGCTGCGCCGCATGATCTATTACCTGTTCAAACGCAACGTCGATGAAATCACCGAAGTATTGAGACTGCTCGAACCTTCCTACTCTTCGGGAGATCCTTCGGATTCCCTGTACACAAATGTTCCCAATCCCAAAGTGGACATTCAATCATTGCGCCATTTCACCCACGAGATCTTCCAGATCGCGGAGGAGCACCTGCCCCAGGAAGAGATCACCCGTCAGATTCATTCATGGATGGCCCAGGAACGCAGCCGTTTCCTGGCCATCGCGGTCGAGAACATCAACATCTCCCTGATGGACATCCGCGAGACCATCGAACGTTTCATGAACATTCCCCGCGGTGAAAGCTACCTCTCGCCGGATGAGTTCATCAACATCCGCGTCGCCCTGATCAGGCGGTTCTTTTCCAACAACCTGAAGTACATCAACGTGGCCAAACACTACATCAAGGTCATCGATTTCTATGAAATCCTGGCCAAAACGGTCGGCCCCGGCAAAGGCAGCGGCAAACTGGGCGGAAAAAGTTCCGGACTGATCCTGGCCAGCCGCATCCTGGAAGCGGAGAAAACGAAGAACCCCGACCTGGGAAACGTGCGCATTCCCCGCAGCTGGTACATCACATCCGACACCATCATGGATTTCATTCACATCAACGCCCTGGAGGAAGTGATCTCGGTCAAATACCTGGAAAGCCATGAGGTACGCGCCGGTTACTCCTATCTGCAGCAATTGTTCAAGCACTCGTTTTTCCCTCCCGATATCATCAACCAGCTGGATTCCATACTGACCGATATCGGCGACAATCCCATTATCGTGCGCTCATCCAGCCTGCTGGAAGACAGTTTCGAGGCCGCCTTCTCGGGCAAGTACAAGAGCCTGTTCCTGTCGAACACGGGTCCCCGCTCCGAACGCGTCAGCCGCCTGCTGGACGCCATAGCCGAGATATTCGCCAGCACTTTCGGACCGGATCCCATCGAATACCGCAAAGAACGGGGGTTGCTCGATTTCCAGGAAGAGATGGGAATTTTGATCCAGGAAGTGGTCGGTACCCGCGTCGGCAAGTACTTCGCTCCCACCTATGCCGGAGTGGCGATCAGCCGCAACGAATTCCGCTGGTCACCGCGCATCGAACGCTGTGACGGCATGGTCCGCATGGTGATGGGACTGGGAACCCGCGCGGTTGACCGCGTGGGTGATGATTACACCTTTCTGGCTTCGCCGGGGAAACCGGGCTTGAAAGTCAACATCAAGTACGAAGACGTGATCAAGTACTCACAATCCAAAATCGATGTCCTGAACCTGGAAAGCAACCAGTTCGAAACGTTACCGATTGCAAAGTTCCTGGCCGACTTTGCCATGGAATTTCCCGGAGTGGAGAAAGTGGTGTCGATTGATCGCCAGGGGAACCTTGTCCCGCCCGTGGGTACGTTGCTGAACGTGGAAAAAAACGACCTGGTGGTCACTTTCCAGAATCTGACCGACAATTCGCGCTTTTTCCCTCAGATTCACGCGATATTGAACCTGCTCGAATCCGCGCTGGAAAGCCCGGTTGACGTAGAGTTCGCCTCGGACGGCAAGCACCTCTACATTCTGCAATGCCGTCCGCAATCCCAGGTACGCATTCATGCCGAAGTCCCTCTGCCCCGCGATGTTCCCGCGGATCGCCTGCTGTTTCGAGCCACGCGCTTCATTTCCCCCGGATCGCTGCCCCAGCTGCAATACATCGTTTACGTGGATCCCGCCGGCTATGCCGGGCTTTCGTCGGCTGAAGCCATGAAACAAACAGCCAAGACGGTCTCGCGCCTCAACCGCCTGCTTCCCCGCCGCAGTGTCATCCTTATCGGCCCCGGACGCTGGGGATCCCGCGGAGATATCCGCCTGGGAGTCCCCGTTTCCTACAGCGACATCAACAACACGGCCATGATTTCCGAACTGGCTGTAGTCAAAGACGGTTATGTACCTGAGCTTTCATTCGGCACCCACTTTTTCCAGGACCTGGTCGAAGCGGATATCAAATACCTTCCCCTCTATCCCCATGAACCGGACAATGCTTTCAACTTCGAATTATTCGCATCCGCACCCAACCACTTGACGCGCCTGATTTCTGAAGCCGCTGAACTGGAAAACGTGATCCGCGTCATCCATTGTGAAGACCTGGCACCCGGATCCGTTTTTACGGTTGCCATGGACAGTGAGCAGAGCGTGGCGGTGGGATTCATAAATGCAAAATAATTTTGCAAAAAGAGGTATCAGGTAGCCAGTGAAAAGTAGGAGCGGCCCCCTGTGGCCGCCCTGTAGAAGGTAGAAGGTAGAAGGTAGAAGGTCCCAGTTCCTGGCGAGGGGCAAGGGGCGATTGGGGTTCAACTTTGACGCAGGGAAAAAAGAAGTTGAGATAGTTGAGGGTGGAAAGAAGAATTCAAACCCTGAATCCCAAGCAAAAAATCCCGCACAAATTCAAATGAACCAAGCCGAAGCGTGCTTGTCATTCAGATACCCTGTCATTTATTCGCTTCGCTCATGTCATTAGCTTGCTTCGCAAGCGTCATTGAACCGGGATGGCGAGAGGCGATTGGCGAGGGGCAAGTGGAGTTTACTTTTTGCGCCGGGAAAAAAGAATTTGAGATAGTTGAGAACGTTGAGGGAAGAAACACGGTTGCCTTATTCCTTCTTCTTTATTCCTTATTCCGGGTCTACCCGTAACCTTCTTCCCAACTCCCCAACTCCCCCACTTCCCAACTCTCCAACTCTCCAACTTTCCAACTCTCTCTAAATCATCCCCATCTCTTTTCCGGTGCGTTGAAAAGCCTCTATGGCCATATCAATGTGTTCGGTCGTATGCGCGGCTGAAATCTGCACGCGGATGCGCGCCTGGCCCCGGGGAACAACCGGGAAAAAGAAGCCCACTGCGTAAATCCCGTTGGCATACAACCGGCGGGCGAAATCCTGGGCCATCAGCGCATCGTTCTCATAACGCCGGAAAAGAACCGGCACGATCGGGTGAATGCCGGGGTTGATGTCAAACCCCATCTGCTGCATTCCCGCGCGAAAGCGCGCCGTGTTTTGCATCAACCTTCGTCGCAGCTCGCCGGCTGATTCGACCAAATCAAACGCCGCGATCGCCGCATTGACGATTGCCGGGGCCAGGGTGTTGGAGAACTGGTAGGGTCTGGACTTCTGGCGCAACAGGGCGATGATGTCACGGTGTCCGGTGGTGAACCCGCCTGAAGCTCCGCCCATGGCTTTGCCGAGAGTGGAGGTGATGATATCGATCTCGGACAACACGCCGAAATATTCGGCGGCTCCGCGTCCGTTGGGGCCGAAAAATCCCGTTGCGTGGGATTCATCGACCATGACCATGGCGCCGTAGCGCTTGGCCAGGGTCACGATTTCATCCAATGGCGCGATATCGCCATCCATGGAGAACACCCCGTCGGTCACGATCAGGATCCGCCGTGCCGGGGTTCCCGCAGATGCGGATGCGGCGGTGCATAAAGCGTTCTCCAGCGAAGTCATGTCGGAATGGGGATACACGAAACGTCTTGCCTTGGAAAGGCGGATACCGTCAATGATACTGGCATGGTTGAGCGCATCGCTGATAATCGCGTCCTCGGGGCCCAGTATGGTTTCAAACAGGCCGCCGTTGGCGTCGAAGCATGAGGAATAGAGGATGGTGTCTTCCGTACCGTGAAATGCGCTGATCCTTTCCTCCAGCCGGGTATGAATGTCCTGGGTGCCGCAGATGAACCGCACCGATGCCATGCCGAAACCGTAATGCTTCAAAGCGTCTGCGGCCGCTTCGATCAAGCGCGGGTGGTTGGCCAGGCCCAGGTAATTGTTGGCGCAGAAATTGAGCACTTGCCTCGGTTCCGCCCCGGATGGGTATTGAACGCGGATGCCGGCCTGCTGCTCCGACAATATCACGCGCTCTTCCTTGAACAGACCAACTCGATGAATCTCAGCGACTTCTTTCCGAAAACTCTCTTTTACCTGTTCATACATGGTTGACCCCTCTCAGGTACGACTCTGCCGCCACTGAAACGAACCGTTTTGCGTCTGATGCCGAACAACTGGAGCACAGTGTTCAAGGGTTTCTTGAAGGCAATGGTCTGGCGCGATATCAATCTGTTTATACTCCACAAATGCCCGGGTTGTCAAGGTGAGATCACCCCGGCGTCAGGCGGCGCGGAGAGGCAGGGAGGCGGCGGATATTGCCGCGCGGTTGACTTCTCCATACCGCGGGACTATAATTTTACAACTTTCATCGAAACCATCATGCAAGAACTGATCGCACCTGAGAATCTCGACCCTGATATCCTGAAACTGATCGCCAAGCATGCCGCGGAACTGGAAACCGCGTTTCACATCCATCTTTCCATTCGCGGCAACAAGTTCATGTTCGACGGCCCAAAAATCAACCGTGACCGCTTCAGTGCATACCTCGACAAGCTGTTCTCCAGATCCGCCGAATCCGGCGGTTTGACCCGGCGTGAATTTGAGCTGTCACTGCACATGGCCCAGAGCGGAGGGTTGGAATCGCTGGAAAAAGAGATGCAGACCCCCGTCAGTCTGAAATTGAACGGGCGTGAGGTGTTCCCGCGCACATTGAATCAGAAGCGGTATCTTGAAGCCATGGGGGAATGCGTTCTGACTTTCGGTATCGGCCCGGCGGGCACCGGAAAAACCTACCTGGCAATCGCGGCTGCCCTGGGGCGCCTTTTCTCCCGCGACGTGGACCGCATCGTGCTGACCCGACCGGTTGTCGAAGCCGGCGAAAAACTGGGTTTTCTTCCAGGCGATATCCAGCAGAAGGTCAATCCCTACTTCCGCCCCTTGTACGACGCGCTGTACGATCTGATCGGTTTTGAGAAGACCGCCGAACTGATCGAGCGCGAAATCATCGAGATCGCCCCCCTGGCCTATATGCGGGGAAGAACCATCAGCAACGCCTTTATTATTCTGGATGAAGGACAGAACACGTTATCATCGCAGATGAAGATGTTCCTGACCCGTTTCGGCGCCAATTCCAGGGTCGTCATCACCGCCGACATCTCGCAAATCGACCTGCCGGACCCCAGGAAATCAGGGATTTTTCGCGCCATCCGCATCCTGAATCATATCCAGGGTATCCGCGTGACCACGCTCACAGCCCGAGACGTGGTCCGACATCCACTGGTTCGACGCATTATCGACGCCTACGACCAGACCGACAGCCAATGAAGCCGCCCCTGTCTTTTTCAGCTTCTACATTGCGCGACCGCATGGAAACCCCTCGCGGCGGTAATCGCGCCTTCTGGATCACCTTTTTCGTGTTGCTGGTCCTGATCGCCTATTTCCTCTATCTACCCGAAAGTTCCCCCGATATTGACAGTGACCTGAAAGCCGGAGACATCGCCCGGGAAGACATTATTGTGCCGCAAGACATCACGCTTCAGGATGATTTCAGTACCCGGGAAAAAATGCAGGACGCCAGGCAGGCCGTACCGCCGGTATACGAAGCCTACGCCCTGGCTGCGCCCCATCCGCGCCTGAACGACTGGTTCGAGTACATGCGCCAATCACGCCGCCGTTACCTCCAGAACAACCAGCTATTGAACACGATCCGCGTCGATATGGAAAAACGCTTCGGTATTGAAATCTCACCACGGGATGCGGCGACCATTCTGCGTTCCTCATCTTTTTTTGAAATCGATCTGAACCAGTTGCTGGACCTGTTGCAATCGCTGCGTGAAACGGGAATTATCGCGTCCAAGCTGGGAGCCATCAAGAACCCGGACGGGTCGATCCAACGCTTCCGCCAGGGTGAAGAAGCGAGAATTCTCAAAGTGGACGCGCTCTATGACTTGAAAGATGTGCGCACCACGCTGGAGCGCTTTTTACGCAACCAGACAATGCCGGAATCCCAGATTCAATTGGTGCTGCCGGTTTTAATGGAATTTGTGGACGTCAACCTCTCCTACTCCCCGAACCTGACCAATGCCGCCCGCGAAGCCGCCGCCAATTCCGTCAACTCAGTGATGATCCGCCTGAAAGCCGGCAAGGTCATCCTGCGCAAGGGCGACGAAATCACTCCGGCGGACATGCGCCTGATCCGCCTGATCTCACTGGAAGCCGAAAGCAAGAAACAGCTCATGCCGGATTTCATTCTGATCCTGGTGGCAATGGGTATGATCCTGTACTTCCTGGTGCGCCTCTCCTGGATACCCGCGTCTTCCACCCTCAACAACGATAAACTGCCCCTGGTCATGGTGGTCACCCTGGCAGTAAGCGCGGCCATTTATCGCATGTCGGTGTTCTTGTTGCCGCTGGTGGCAAAGAACATGAGCCTGCTTACCGACATCGACCAGCAGGGGATCCTGTTCGCCATTCCCTTTGGAACCGGTGCCCTGATCATCGCGTTCGTGTTCAATCTCCAGAGCGCGGTTGTCTTTTCGTTTGCCAACGCCATCGCGGGAGCGATCGTTTCCGGATGGAACTTTCAGATCAGCCTGTACATCCTGCTGGGCAACCTTGCCGTGGCTTTCGGCATTGAGCATTATCAACGCCTGAAACGATCCCCCATCCTTAAAGCGGCCGTATTCTGGCTGCTGCCGGTCAACATCCTGTTCATCGTTCTCATGGACCTGACCCGCGCCGAAAAAGTCGACAGCGGCCTGATACTGCTTCACCTGGGCATGGGTGCGTTCTCCGCTTTTCTGGCGCCGCTCCTGGCTAATTTCATCATCCCCTTGTGGGAAATCATTTTCAAACTGGTCACGGATCTGAAACTGATTGAACTGACCAACCTCAACCTGCCCGTTTTCCGTGAAATGCTGGAAAAAGCCCCGGGCACCTATCATCATTCCCAGATGGTGGCATCGCTGGCCGAGTCCTGTGCCCAGGACCTGAAGCTGTCCCCGCTGCTGTTGACGGCCATGGCTTTGTATCACGATATCGGCAAGATCAACAACCCGCAGTTCTTTACGGAAAACCAGACCATTTATCCGGACCCGCATGAAAAATTGTCTCCGCGGGAGAGCGCCCGGATGATCATCTCGCATCTTTCGGACGGCGTGGAAGAAGCCCGCAAGCTGAAGCTGCCCCAACCCATCCGCGATGCCATTCTGCAGCACCATGGCACCAAGACCGTGCATTATTTTTATGAGAAAGCCCAGAACGAAGCCAACGTGGACACCGATGAGGTCGACCCGGGATTATTTCGTTACGCCGGCCCCAAACCCCAGAACATCGAAAACGCCATCATCATGCTGGCCGACCAGGTGGAAGCGGCATCCAAAACCTTATCCGCTCCGACAAATGAGGAAATCCGCAATATCATCGACCAGATTGTCACCGCCAATGTGGAAGAAAACCAGTTCGATGAATGCCGGGGATTGACCTTTCTCGCTCTGAATACCATCTCCTCCGGTTTTTTCAAAAAACTCTCATCCATTTACCACATGCGCGTGGCTTATCCCGGTTTTGATTTCACGGAAAACGGCAAAGATGATTCAGATCATTGACGAAACCGGCGCGGCTCCCCTGAACGGCTTGCAGTCCCTGGCAGACACAATCGCGTCCTCTCTGGAGTTGCGTGGAGACGTAACCATTCGCTTTTCCACGGAGAACGAATCCCGTGAATTGAACAAACGCTACCGTGGAATCGACGCGCCGACCGATGTGCTGAGTTTCCCGATCCAAGAAGAGTTCCCGGAAGGTTTCTATTGCGGAGACATCCTGATCTGCCTGCCTCTGGCTCAGGAACAGGCCATGGAGGCGTGCCATTCTCTTTTGCTGGAAGTCCAGATCCTGATACTTCACGGCCTGCTCCACCTCGCCGGTTATGACCATGAGACAGACAACGGCCAGATGGAACAACTCCAACGGGAGTTAATCGCATCGCTGCTTCCCGTCACCGACCATACCTGACAGGCAAGCATGGTTTCCACTCAAGCAAATTTCCTTTTTGGAACTGCGGGATGGAGTTACGCCGATTGGCAGGGGGTGGTTTATCCGCAACCACAGCCGGCGGGTTTTTCTCCATTGAGGTTCCTGGCTGAGGATTTTGATTTCGTGGAAGTCAACACGACTTTTTACCGCATCCCTTCCCAGCGCCTGGCCCAGGGTTGGGTACGCCAGGTCCGGGACCGGGATCATTTTACTTTCTGGGTCAAACTCAACCAGGCTTTCACCCATCAGAACCAGGGAGACGAACATCTGGCAACGGCGTTCAAGGAATCCGTGCAGCCTTTGAAAGAGTCAGACAGGCTGGCAGGAATCCTGGCCCAGTTCCCATACTCCTTTCATTGCCTGCAAGGCAACCTGGACCGGCTCAAGCGCCTGCGTGACTGGTTCGGACAAATCCCCCTGGCGGTGGAATTCCGCCACCGCAGCTGGCACCGGGATGCGGTCCTGGCCTTCCTGCACGAGCAGTGCATGTGCTGGACCAATATCGACCAGCCATCCATCTCCAGTTCCCTTCCACTCACCAGCCTTTCCAGCGGTTGCGGATCAGAGTACCTGCGCCTGCATGGTCGCAATGCCGCGGAATGGTTTTCGGGCGCAGGCCGAAACGCCCGCTACGATTACAACTATTCCCATACGGAGTTGAAAGAGATCGCCGCGGCTGCGGTAAGGATCAGCGAAAAATCATCCGCACCGGTCTTTATCTCGGGCAACAACCACTACAAGGGCCAGGCGGTTCGCAATCTGAAATCGTTAAAACAGGTTATCGAAAGCATGCTGCCCGGAACCGGATGAAAAACTCCAGTTTGGATGTATAGGGGTAAAACTGCCCGCCATCTGCCTGCGCGGGTGCGGATTTCTCCCCGAAAATCTCTCAGGTAAAGGGTTTTTCGCATGGGAGTTTATGAGTTATCGGGGTGAGAGGATTCGAACCTCCGGCTTCACGGTCCCGAACCGTGCGCGCTACCAAGCTGCGCTACACCCCGATACAGGCCTTGATTGTACCACAATCGGTGCCGCGAAAAAAGGGAAATCAGCAACATTCCCGCTCGATGCGGTTGTCGATCAGCGGGTTTTGAACAGGTTCCAACTCTCGAGCCAGCTGCGGGCCTCACTCGCCTGATTACCCGCCATCGGTTCGCCGGGGGCATCATGCCGCAGGAGTTCTTCCAGTTTGATGTCGCTGTTGAAAGAAACTTTTTTCAAACTTGTAACCAACTCGTCCTGATATCCGCGGGCAATGAAAAAAGCGGCCAGGTCATAGAAATGAAACAGGCGCACGATCAAATCCAGCGCTCGATAGATTTCGAGCGCTGAATTCAGAACTCCGGAAGACATGATGTGTCGCCAGACCACTTTCTTGGTGATATGCAAACCGTACAGGACTTCGCATAGGGGAAATCCCTCCTGGTAACGCGTGCGTCCCAACTGGGTGTAAACACGGCTGATTTCCTCGCTGCCGGTATCCATGTCCAGCCAGTTGCCCAGGTCTTCATACACGCGGCGGCTGCGTTCGGCCAGTTCTGCATGAGAAAATCGTTTGTAAGTGGGCGTGAAGCGGCTGGCACGGATTTCCCGCGCCCAGAGATCCGCGATGGCTTCGGCATGGGATTCAACCACGTGAACCAGTTGTTCGCTGAGCATGACGCCCTCCTCTCCACTATCAATATGCTTGCGCCATGGTCACTTTTCAACTTGTAGCCTTGAGGACAAAAAGAAGGTATCAGGTGACAGGAAGGCGGGCAACCAGTGAAAAGTGGAAAGTAGGGGCGGTTCGTGAACCGCCCTGGAACAGAGAAGTTGAGGGAGTTGAGGGTGGGAAAAACAGTAGGGGCGAAAAATTTTTCGCCCGTTCACCTGTTGCCTCTTTTCCCTTGCCCCTCGCCAATCGCCTCTCGCCATCCCGGTTCAATGACGCTTGCGAAGCAAGCTAATGACATGAGCGAAGCGAATAAATGACAGGGTATCTGAATGACAAGCACGCTTCGGCTTGGTTCATTTGAATTTGTGCGTGATTTTGGATTTAAGAAAGGTGCCAGGTACCAGGTATCAGGTGACAGGAAGGCGGGCAACCAGTGAAAAGTGAAAAGTCGAAAGTGAAAAGAAAAAAAAACGCAAAGAGCTTTTAAAAACTTCCCTTCCGCCCTCAACTTTCTCAACTGCCTCAACTTTTTTTGATTTCCTTGTGTTCCGTGTATTCCGTGGTTTCTTCTTTGCTTTTTCTCCGGTGATGGGAACAGCAAGTGCGGGTGATGGGGCGGCGGTGAGTACGAGTGATGGGGAACCCTTCGGCTCAGTGATAAAAAAGCCGGAACCGGTTCTGAATAAGGAATAAAGAAAAAGGAATAAGGTGCAATAATCACATGGGTTTTTTATTCATTATTCCTTATGCATTATTCCGGCCTGTTTCCCGCCAATCGCCTCAGGCCTCTCGTCCAGGGCGGCCCCAGGGGGCCGCCCCTACCCTTGCCGCAAACCTAATCCAGCTGTTCTCTCAGCCGCCGCTGTTCGAGTATGCGAGTCTGTAAGTCCCGCATGTAATGATAAGCTTTGCGGTTACCGTAACGGGTGTAAGCTTCGTTGGCAAGGTTGTACGCCTGTTCAAGCCGGCCGCGGATTTCCGCACTGAACGCCAGGTTGTACATCGCCTTACCGGCAAATTCGCGGTCCGCTCCCCTTGCCACATCTTGCCACAAGCGTTCCGCCGCATCCCAGTCACCGCTCTTTACGTATCGCTTGGCGGATTCAAATTCCGGGCAACCCTTGCTGTAATACGTGCGTGTCAACGTTACCCATGTGGGTGAAATACGCTCACCGTAACGCATCCCGGAAAAATATGCGGCCTCGTTGATGGCGTCGCGCTTGTCGGGAAGGCGACGCAAGGCTTCCCTGCGGCTCTTGCCCGACGCATCCCAATGCTTGCTGTCATGATAAATGTCTGCATCGATAACACGCCTTGAATCGGGAACATAGATCTTCCAGCCTGAGCTCACAGAGATGGTGAGGCGGATATCATGGCGCTTTGACTCTTCTTCTTTCTTCCGGGAGCCACGATCCCGCACCTGGATATCCGAGTCAAATTTTTCGAGTACGATCAGGGCGTCAAGGCGGTATCGGTCGCAGATCCGGCGCACGGCTTCCCAGGGAAGTTCCCGGGGCATGGCAAACAGATCGACACCCGCGGCCTGTTCGCCGTAGATCACCACCGGGGTAAAGCGCGGCGCTGCGTTCAACTTCTCCGCCAACCCTTTCAGGCTGAATTCCGCGGCTATCGCGTCGGCGCCGGTCGATTCCCGGGTCAGAAATTCCTCTGCCAGATCCACAAGGCGCCGGCTGTCACGACGGGAATGGTCCATGATGCCGACATTCTCGATATCGTTTTCGATCGCCACTTCCGCCGGCATCAATACCTGCATGGGAACCGAGGATACCGAGCAATGCGATATCAGCAACAGCGTTGCCAGCCAGAATGTCAGTCGACTTACCTGAATGATTCGTTTTCTCATGCTTGTAAGTATACATTCCGGATGAAAAACGGGCAATGGCACACACACCGGAAACCGTTACTTCAGACCCGAATCAAGCGCAAAATCCGGATCCGGCTCTGATTGAAAACCATGCGCAAGGGCTCAGGCCGGGGCGATCCGGCTGTTTCAGTCAAGTTGCTTCAAAAATGCCAGGGTTTCCCTGTAACCGACAGCGATCAACTCGGCCACCTGTTCCGTATCGACCATGCTGAATGCGGACAGGTCCGGTTCAATCAAGAGATCCGCCTTGCGGGTTTGCAGGCGGGTGGCGTTAATCAGAATAAAATCAAAGGTGTTCAACAGCACTTCGACGATGTTCTGAGGACGCTTACTCCCGCTGTGGGCGTTGAGATCGATACCGACCACGAATTCCGCCCCCATCTCACGCAGGGGCGAAATGGGCACGTTTTCAACGACACCGCCGTCAACCAGCAGGCGTCCGTTGATCTCCACGGGAGAAAACACGCCGGGGATACAGGTGCTGGCCATCACCGCGGACGCCAGGTCTCCCTTGTCCAATACGACTTTTTCGCCGGACGAGATATCCGTGGCGACCATGGCCAGGGGGATCTTGCTGTCTTCGATTCGCGAGTCACCCAGCCGCTCCTTCAGGATATCGCCCAGTTTCTCGTTGGAAAGCAAGCCGTAACGCGTGGGACGGATTCTGGAAATATCCAGCCATCTCAAATCCAGGGCAATGGTTTCGATTGTATCCAACGAGAGACCGCCGGCATAAAGCGCACCGATGAAAGCGCCGATACTGGTGCCACTTACATAACGCACCGGGAATTCCCTTTCAGTGAACGCCCGCAGCACCCCGATATGGGCCGCTCCCAGAACGGCGCCCCCGCCCAATGCCAGTCCGAATCCGCTTGCCAGGTCCTTGCTGTTCATTTGAAATAGTTGCCCTCCCTTGCGCTTAGAGGGGGAAACGGGTCTCGCCGCCATCGATCACCAGGGCCTGGCCGTGAATAAAAGCGGCCGCGGGCGACGCCAGCCAGGCCGCCGCGCGCCCGAACTCCTCAGGGGTTCCGATTCTTCCCAGAGGAATCGCCCTTGTGATCTTTTCCATCTCTTCCGCTTCAGTGGTCCCGTTGGTCCGGCAGCGGTTTTTAACCAGTTGATCGACTCTTTCCGTGCGTGTCCATCCCGGATGAATCGTGTTGACGCGGATACCGGAGGGCCCCAATTCATCGGCGAGGGATTTCATCAACCCTACCACGGCCGGGCGCAGCGCGTTCGACAAGGTAAGATTCTCAACGGGCTGTTTGACGGACATCGACTGGGATGCCACGATGCTTCCCCGTTGCTGCCTGAGCATGACCGGAACCACGGCACGGCACAGCAGCACGGCGCTCATGATGGTCAAGTTCATTCCCGCTTCCCATTGATTCACATCGATTTGGGAAAAGTTCCCCGGATCCGGACCGCCGGCATTGATGAACAGGATGTCGATGCGTCCATAATGCTTCAGGGTCTTCTGCACCAGGTGATCGATATCCTGGCGTTTGGACAGGTCAGCCTGCAATGCCACGGGAGGATGGATTTTCCCATGAGCGATGCGTTCGGCAGCGGTTTTAATGGCATCGGAGCGCGAAGCCATCACGACCCGGGCTCCCTCGGCCGCAAGCGTATCGGCAACGGCAAAGCCCAGTCCGCGCGACGCCGCGGTAACCAGCGCGACTTGATCTCTCAGTTGAAGGTCCATGATATCTCCTATGCAATCAATTGCGGGTAAAAACCCGGTTGCTTGAAACCGCCCGGATTCAGACGCCGGCCCAAGGCCGTGCCTGCCGTTTCCCGTTTCCGGAACGCCCCGGTCACCGGGATCCCGGGTCCACGAAAACCGGTTCTATCGGCTGAGTACCCTTGCCGTCCTCATCCATCACTTCCAGGCGATCGGAAAAAATCAATATCACCAGGCCCGCCGCAATTTCCGGCAGCGAACCGGGTTCCCGGAACGCGAAGAACTCTCCGATCAATTCATCCTGCCAGGCATCGATCGCAATCGCCATGTCTTCATCAGCGGCTGAATACGGGAAATCGCCGGCGACCAGGTTGTCCACCATCCAGGTTTGCCCCAACACCGTTCCGGTTATCCAGCCTGAGCAGGGCTTTTTATGGCTCCGGATCATCCGCAGCATGGAAGCGGCGGAAAGAGAAAAGTGAAGCGTCATGACTTCTCCGGCAAAGATTCATCCGCGCATGGATTCAACAGCAGGGCCGCCAGAAGCGGCATCATCAGCGACAGATCGCCGGGAATTCGCCGGCACCAGCCCCCCGCGCGGCGGCACTCGGCCATGATATTCTCCTCTTCCCGGTGCGGGTGGATATCGGTAAAAATCCCCATATCCATGCGCGGCCGCTGAATGGCGCTGGCCGCGCAGAAATTCATTGCGTCCCGGACCAGTTCCGCCAGCAGCACCGAGGGTCCGGCCTGAATCCATACCCCGCCCTTGTCCATGCGGCTGAGGATGGAAGTCAATAAAAAGAAATCCCGCTCTCCCAGAACCGTCAGGACCGTGGAGTCCAGGTGGGGATGCAGGCGCGTGGGATTCTGAATCCCGCCGGGATGAACCGTTACCGGAATATTCAGCTTGTAAGCGTTATAAATCAGGCTATGGCTGGAAAAAGCAAAACCGGCTTGCGTCATGTAAAGGCCGATGGCCTCGCCGCAGCCGATCTTCTGTTGCTGACCTTCTTTCAACCCGGCATTCAACAGCAATCCGGTTTCTTCGGTCACGGAATAATCATCACTGGCTTTGCTGTTGCGGCCGATGAAACCGGTCAGGGCGATTTCAAAATCGGCGACAGCGACGCTCCAGGAGACGGCCAGGGCGGATATCCAGCCGCGCTCCATCAGGTCGATGATCAAGGGCTGCAACGCAGCTTCAGCCGCCGCATCATCCATTCCCAGGATGACGGGAAAATCTCCTCTACGCGCCTCGCGCAGGCGTTTAGAGAAGGAAAGCAGGTCGGCGGCGGCGCCTGTTTTCGGCAGCGCGGAAAAAAAATCAGCCAGGCTGCTGCCCGGATACACCGGGCGCGCGAATTCATCCGCCTTGATTTTCGCCGGACGATTGTGAACCGATTCAAAGCGGATCCCTGCAGCCCGGATGGATGGATACTTCTTATATGGCACTGGCTATTCCCGGCTGAACCTGGCGTATTTCAATACATACTCTACCGCGCTGTAAACCGTCAGAACCACGGCGATATAAAGGATGATGGTCCCCGTCCAGTAAAAAAAATCGGGACGCGGCATCTTGGGGTGAAGGATGAGTACGGAAATACCGATGATCTGCATCAACGTCTTTTTCTTGGCGATCCATGAAGCGGCAAACACTGCTTCCTGGACCAGAGAGTAAAAGCGCAGCGCGGTAATCAGGATTTCACGAAAAATGATTACGGCTGCGACCCAGGTCTCAACGTATTGATGGTAAACCAGAGCCAGCAACGCCGCCGCTACCAGCAGCTTGTCCGCCAGTGGGTCGAGAAACTTTCCCAGCGGCGTGACCTGGTCAAATCGTCGTGCGAAGTAACCGTCCAATGCGTCCGAAACGGAAGCCAGGATAAAGACGGCAAACGCGATGATCTCCTTGTTCTGCATTTCAGTCAAAAGGACCACGAGGAAAATCGGTACCAGCACGATGCGCACAATGGTAATGATGTTGGCGATGGTCATGTGGTTGTATTGTAACCGCTGTGCAGCGGCTTTTCAATGTTTCGCAATCCGACAATTTTTCCGAAGTAAACACGGGAAAAGAAGCAGGACGCAACAGAAAGTGCTGCTGGGCGTTTCTCTAACTCTATTTTAAAAAGTTGAGGCAGTTGAGAGAGTTGAGGGCGGAAGGGAAGTTTTTAAAAGCTCTTTGCGGATTTTTTTCTTTTCACTTTCACCTTTTCACTTTTCACTGGTTGCCCGCCTTCCTGTCACCTGA
>OBLN01000007.1_pt1 | contig 97760 bp, 104 predicted proteins | sample 1519301 | NCBI WGS metagenome assembly OBLN01 (sample SAMEA2452533, study PRJEB22499) | sediment metagenome | reverse complement strand
GCCATAAGCCATTATTTGTACTTAATTAGTAATAAATGTTTAGTTAATGACTATAGTTCTAGATCACACTTCTGACAACTTCAAGTATCATGTTCATGTACTTTGCAGCCCCGTTCTTCAGGTCCATGGGGTGAAGTTGTCCTGATGCAAACGCCTGCTCCAGTTCCTCATATCCTTTACAGACAAGGTTGCCGCCGAACTTCTCAGGTCTCTCAAAAACGATCTCTTCATATCTGGGGCAGATGTGGTATTTGAACAGTTCCATTACAGGATTGTCTTTTACTTCCTCTGCAGGGCAGAATGCTTTCTTCATCTTTTTCTTTATGTCTTCTTCGGAGTCATCAACGGATATGAAATTGTTATTTGATGATGACATCTTTTCGCCGTCAAGTCCCAGAAGAATTGGTGTGTGGATACACAATGGTGCCTGGAATCCTAGTGATGGGAGTCCTTCCCTTGCAAGCATGTGTATCTTTCTCTGGTCGATACCGCCAACTGCGATATCAACGCCAAGCATTGCTATATCCACTGCCTGCATAATGGGGTAGACCATCTGGGATACCGATGGGTCTTCCATCTTCCTTCCAACTTCATCCATACTCCTTGTTGCCCTGTTCAGGGTTGTGATACGTGTCAGTTTTAACACGTTGAGTATGTATTCCTGACCAAGCTGGTAATCTGAGCCATATACGAAATTCGTGTTCTCTTCATCAAGTCCCAGGGCAATGAAACATCTTTTATTATAATCTGCGACCTCACGGACCTCTTCAAGTGTTCCTTTCTTGTTGAGGTAGGCGTGAACATCCGCAAGAAGCACTGTTATCTTAAAACCTGCATTCTGAAGGTCAAGGAGCTTATTGACAGTAAGGACGTGTCCCATATGGATCTTACCACTTGGCTCATATCCTACATAGGCTGTAGGGTGTTCTTTTGTTTCCAGAAGCTTGTTCAGTTCGTCCTCTGTTACTATTTCCTGTACATTTCTTTTTATGAGCTCAAGTTTATCCATAGGTTCACCTTATAAATCGTGGTTTGTATAAACACATCCCTCTTTAAATGCTTTTTCTTGCGTTATTCGCTCACCTGTGGCGAAAGGACCTTTCGAAGAAATGCTTCCCCTTCTTCTGAGCTGAACAATGGGATATCCCTGTCAACAAACACTTTTGTCCGGGTACTTGTCGTTTTCACATTGAGGTGAGGGTTAAAACCTTCAATTTCTATCTCTTTCCTATGTACCATTATCCCTCGCCTTTGCCATGCAGGGACTTTTGATATATTGATACCTCTCTCAAAAAGGAGTTCATGCATATCTGAGGATTTTTTCTTTTTCAAGTGCATGGCAGCTTCTTTTTCCTCCATTCCTTCGGACAGGAGGGTATAGTATGCATATGAGTTGATGCAATTGCGCCATGCTTCATCCTGCCTCCAGATAAGGTACTCGTGAATATCTTCCTCATGCAGGGGAATTATCCTCGAATCAAAAGATACTGGTTCGTCCGGTTGGAGGTGTATTGTAAAAGCACTGCTGATGAAAGAAGGTACTATGGAATCTATCTTCTCGATCCTGCTTTCAAAAGCATCATCTCTTAAAAGAAAACTTATCTCGTCTGAGAACGTATATGCAAAAACGGGGCTCAGTCCGCTCTTTTTAAATAAGGATTCTACTGAATCAACAATAGCAGATGTGAACCTTTCATCATAGGGTTTTTCAAATCCCATGCGTGATAACGCATTCTTGAAATTTCTTCCATCAATGCGTACGATTACAGGCGGTACACAACGCAGATCTGAATAGACCTCTCGCCTTTTCATGGATCAGTCTTCTACTTTCTCTTTTTTAGGCTTCTTGAACTTGTTAACAACATTCCTGATAAGCACTATATCTCCTGAAGTAATGACCCATCTGTAAGGAATGATAATTCCTTTAGAAGTAACATCGAAAACATCTCTGTTGATGTCGGAGATTGCCAGTCCTCGGACTTTCCTTTCGTCAACATCTAACACAAGGTCAGCTACTTTCCCTATGTACGTACCTGTGTCAGTATAAACGTTTAATCCGAAAAGTGAAGTTATGTCTGCACGCATGATATCCCTACCCTCTTTTATTTTACTTATATATGAATATTTGTATGTAAGTCGGCAATTTCGTATGTAAATGCCATCTTTAAAGCTTCATTCATGAGTGGATCTTTTCAATTCCTTCCCTGACTGCGCTGGCAGAATTTTTCAGGGCTTCCATTTCCTGGCTGCTAAGTTCCAGTTCGATAATCTCTTCAACGCCTTCTCTTCCAAGTTTTACAGGCACTCCAAGACATATGTCATGCTGTCCGTACTCTCCGCTTAGAAATGCAGAAGCAGGGACTATTCTTTTTGTGTCATTGAGTATGGCCTCTACCATAGCTGCGATCGCTGCAGAAGGTGCATAAAAAGCACTACCGTTCTTCATGTATTCCACGATCTCCGCACCTGCATTTATGGTCCTGTCTACTATTTTTCCGATAGTATTCTCGTCCATGAGTTTGTTCAGCGGTATTCCTGCCACAGTGGTGTATCTGGGAAGCGGGACCATTGAATCGCCATGACCGCCCAACACCATTGCATTTACATCCCTGACAGAACAGTTCATCTCCTTTGCAATGAATGATGCAAAGCGACTTGAATCGAGCAATCCGCTCATTCCGAATACTCTGTTCCTGTCAAACTGTGTGCATCTGAGAGCAGCGTAGGTGATAATGTCAAGAGGATTTGTCACTGTCATGATTATGGCATCTGGTGCATATTTCTCTATGTTTGCACATACCTGTTGCGTTATCTTTATGTTCGTTGCAAGCAGGTCACTCCTTTCCATCCCGGGTTTGCGTGCGATTCCTGCGGTAACAACCACAACGTCTGAGTCAAAGATGTCGGCATAATCATTGGTCCCGATCACGTCTACATCATAACCCATAAGTGGGGCAGCCTGAAGTATGTCCAGTGCTTTCCCCTGTGGCAGTCCTTCAACGATATCGACCATTACTACATCTGCAATATTAAGTTCTGCAAGTCTCTGGACTGTGGTGGCGCCTACATTGCCTGATCCGATCACTGCAACTTTGCTCATATCTATCACCTGAACACAATTCATTTAAAAATTACTATATTACGAGTGTAGGGATTGAATCCAACATATATATATGAACCCTTCTTTTATTTAGCACTTGCAGGTGGAACATTATAGTTATTAATATCATCTCTCATAAATGAAAAAGGGAAAATATCATGCTTAAAAGTACATACATTCATATGCCACGGATCGGTGCAACTGTGGAAAAAAGGATATGGTCCGGCGGGGTAAGGGCATGGGATGACTTTCTGGACAGAAAGAATGATCTCCTCATATCACCGTCTAAAAAAGAAATGATCTTAACAGGCATCAGGGATTCAGTTGAAAAACTGGAGTCCCGCGATTTTGAATTTTTTGCAAGATCCCTGCCCAAAGCTGAGCACTGGCGTGCATTCAGGAAGTTTTCAGACAAGGTTGCTTATGTTGATATAGAGACAACAGGTCTTTCCCCTGCCAGTTCATCCATCACAGTTGTAGGTATCTATGACGGAAAGGAAGCCAGAACCTTTGTAAAAGGAATAGACCTTGATGATATAGTTGATATTTTTCCTAAATATGAGTTCCTTGTGACCTTTAACGGGGCAAGGTTCGATCTTCCTTTCATCAAACTCGAATTCCCTCAAATAGAATTCAACCAGTTGCATGCAGACCTTATGTACCCTCTGCGTCGCATCTCTCTGTCGGGAGGCCTGAAAAAGATAGAATGTGAACTTGGTATTTCAAGAGCCGAGGAAACCGTTGGTATAAGCGGGTTTGACGCAGTGCGCCTATGGCATCAATACGAGCGCGGGGATGAGGATGCACTTGATCTGCTACTGAAATACAACCGTGAAGATATTGTGAACCTCAAAACGATAATCGATATGACACTTCCACGTTTCATTGATAACAAATTCTCAGAATGAATCTGATATGAATTTCAATCTAAAAACACTCCCTGCATTACCCGGTGTCTATCTGATGAAAGATGACTCCGGTGATGTCATATATGTGGGCAAGGCGAAGTCTCTTGACAAAAGGGTACGCCAGTATTTCCAGTCAAAGAAGAACCTTTCTCCAAAAACAGTTACCCTGGTCAGGCATATCGATGATATTGAATATATTGTTACTGATTCTGAGATCGATGCTCTTGTGCTTGAAGCAAATCTCATCAAAAAATACAAACCACGTTATAATGTCCGGTTGAAGGATGACAAACGCTATCCTTATGTCAAGGTCACTGTCAATTCAGCATTTCCGCGTATATTCCTTACCCGCAGGAGGCTAATGGATGGTGCCCTCTATTTCGGTCCTTATACAAATGCAAAAGCGATTCGCACCACCCTTGACATAATATCCCGCGTTTTCATGCTTCGCCAGTGCAAAAAGAAAATAGAACCGGGCAAATCCCGCCCATGTCTTAATTACCATATCAAACGCTGCATGGCTCCATGCAGGGGAGGAATGGAAAAAGAAGAGTACCGCAGAAGGGTTATGGAGGCAGTTCGCTTTTTGAAAGGTGATACTGCGGGGCTTTTGAGAAAGCTGGAAGAAAAGATGCGAACCCTTGCCCAGGCTCAGGATTATGAGTCTGCTGCGGATATCCGGGACCAGATCGAATCTGTAAAATGTATTTCCGAACAGCAGATAGCAACATCAGGTATTGATGATCGTGATGTTCTGGCTGCCGTATCCGATGAGAAGGCAATCTACATTCAGGTTTTCTATGTTCGCCATGGCAGTATGGTCGGGAAGGCGGATTTTACTCTTCTTGGTGCTGAAGTTTCTGAAAGTATTGAAGAGTCAATGGCACAGTTTGTGAAACAGTATTATCAGGATTCTCCCATTCCTCCTGAGATACTTGTCCAGTATGAACTTCCTGAAAAGGAGCTCATAGTGAACTGGCTGTGCCAGCGTTCCGGCAGGGATGTAAAGGTGCATGTGCCACAACGGGGTGAAAAGAAAAAACTCATTGAAATGGCTGAGCGGAATGCCAGGATGTCCATGCGGATGGCACAGCTTAAGCCCGCACCGTCCGAATCAGCCATTGCAGCACTTGAAGAACTAAAAAAGGTGTTATCCCTGGAGTCGCTTCCTCTTCATATAGAAGGTTTTGATATTTCCAACATCTCAGGTACCAATGCAGTTGGTTCCATGGTATATTTTGAGAATGGCAGACCTGCGAACAACAAGTACCGGCAGCATAATATCAAAACGGTAAAGGGTATAGATGATTTTGCCATGATGGCTGAGGTTGTGTACAGACGTTACTTGCGTTTGATCAAAAGCGATGAGCCGTTGCCGGACCTGATTCTCATAGACGGAGGTCCGGGGCAGGTGAGTGCGGCTATGTCGTCTCTTGATGTTCTTGGTCTTGATATACCGTTAATTGGTCTTGCAAAGAGATTTGAGCATATAATTACTACTAAAAAAGGCCCTGATGAGGTTATAATTCTCCCTCACACATCACCCGCTTTAAAAATGCTGATGCATATTCGTGATGAAGCTCACAGGTTTGCAGTAAGTTCCCATCGGCGAAGAAGGTCTGCCAGTCTTACTCATTCGGAACTGGATTCTATTCCTGGTGTCGGCCCTTCCAGAAAACGTGTTTTGCTTGAGAACTTTGATTCCATCGAGAAGATCAGTTCTTCTTCGGTTGAAGAGTTGGCTGCTCTTGAAGGTATAAGTGAAAATCTTGCAAAAAAGATACTCGGATACCTGGGTAAATAAGATAATCTATTTAATAGAGTTGCGGCAAAAATAAATACTGTGGATGCAAATATACTCTGCTATACTTGGTTTTGTTAAAAATGGTGATGTGTGATCAAATGGGTAATGAATTGGATTTTTATGGGAATATCTATCATCCTGATATCAGGATGCTTCATGATATGGACGAGGTGGTGCATAACCAGGAATGGTTGCGCTCCCAGGAGAATATTGAGCTTTATTACATGTATAGGGATCTTTCAAAGAATAGGTCAGATCACAAAAAAATAGTGGAACATGGTCTCAGGTATGATATCACTATAATTCCTCCTGCAATGCTGGGTGATGAATATGTCAAGACTGCAGGTCACTACCATCCGCCGGTTCCTGGACATGATGTATCATATGCTGAACTCTATCAGGTACTGGAAGGTGAGGCCACATACCTTCTTCAGAAAGTTGAAGGTGACAGGACCGTTGATGTAATTGTTTGTGAGGCAAAGGCAGGGGATCTTGCTCTGGTTCCACCGGGTTATGGTCACATAACTATCAATACTTCAGATAAGAGGCTTAAAATGGCAAACTGGGTGTGTCGTGATTTTTCCTCTCTTTATGAGCCTATCAAAAAGCTCTTCGGTGGGGCATACTATCTTTTGACCGGTGGTTTTGAAAAGAATCCTGATTACGGCGAAGTGCCGGATATAAGATTTATCAAGCCAATGGATTATCCTGAAGCTGGTCTTTTCTGTGGGAATGATATGTATGGGATTGTAAACGATTTAAACAAACTCGACTTCCTTGTGCACCCGCAGGATCATATGGAAATATTCAGGAAGATCACATCTCCCTGAATAATATCTTTTTATTATGAGAAACTATAAATGGTTGGCAGTTGCTAAACGGTTAGAGGTATGTCTTTGCAAAGGAATAACCGTATTCAGTTCACATCATCGAAAATAGAGGACTTGATGTTCAGGACGACATTCAATCCTAAAACAATGGAGGGGGACGTAATCGTGAATCTTTCTCTCATAAATAAATCGGATTTCGATGATGTTCTTAAGATCTTCAGTATGGCCATCAACAGTGGGCTTTCAGTCAGTCCTCTGCTAAAGATCCTTCATGAAGGGGATTCAATTGGTGACCATAAGATCAGCGAAAATGAGGTTGGCTTTGCAACTGTATGCAGTATCACTATCGATGGCCTTCTTCTCAAAGCAGGCGTAATGGTAAAACCCCGTTTTGGCGGTCTGGTTGAGATTCGTGATGGGGAACCAATACGTTTCACAAATGTCCTGACCTACCAGAGTACTACAATAGACCCTCTTGAGGTTCTGATGTCGCAGGAACTGACCTCCGTAATGAGTATGCTAAAAACAGGATCAGGCAAGATACTCGCCAACCTGCGTGAGGCTCCCATGGTCGCAAGAGATACTATAGACAGCACTCTTTCTGACATGGTGGATGCCGGAATAAACGGGATTCTTGAAGTGGGTGAGCCAAATACAAGAATACTGGATGTGCCTGTAGAGCGCGACCACCTTGGAATTGTTGTCATTGGCGGCACTAACCCTATGGCTATTGTACAGGAACACGGGATTCCTATAAGGACCAATGCAATGTCAACACTTATTGATATCAATAAACTTTCCCACATCAACGATATTGTATGATGTGGTTCACGTTTTTATTAACTGCGTAGCGATAGTTGAATTAAGTTTCTGGATGAACTCTTCTTTTTTACCAAACGGGACTGTAGCCCCGGCTGCAATATCGTGGCCACCGCCAGCTCCCCCAAGTTCCTGGCAGACTATGCTCAGGGCCTCTGCAAGGTTAAGCCCTCTGTTGACAAGTTCCTGTGTTCCTCTGGCAGACACTTTGTAACCGTCATCTTTGTCTGCAAACGCTATGATGGGCAGTTTACGATTCCCTGTAGAGTAGTGGCTCATTCCTGCAACAATGCCTACTATGGTTTCAGGGATTACGCTCCCCGCATCGAAATATTGAAGGTTTGAAAGTTCAGTGATGCCATTGTCCCTGACAAAGTTCAGGCCATCAACAAGATTCTTGCGATGGTTTTGCAGAAGGTCCTGTGCTTCCCTGTAGGCACCGTCACGGTTGCCCATGCAAACCTGCATTCCAACTTCAGCTTTCATGTATCTGCCCGCGGCATTGAGAAGTGTGGAATACTCTGAAGCATCCCTCATTTCAGTGCCTTCCTGTTCTTCAAGGAGTATATATCCCTCTGAGACAAGTCTTCCGATGTTGTAGGATGACATACCGTTTTGCATTGAATACTGCAGGAGGGATGATGTGACTCTGGTCTTCTCTTCTTCAGAAAGGTCTATCCATCTTCTCCATTTTTCATCATTTGAGAACTGAAGGCCTATCTTTGCAAGAAAATCAATGCATGCATCCTCATTGCCGGTGAGTCCGGGGATGAAAGGGTCGGATGAATACTGTATCATCTTATACACTGGTCGTGTCTGTTTCCCGAAAAGCGAGATGTCCTTCTTCGGACTTATTACGGAAGGATTTGCTTCGAGTATCATCCTGTTAAGGCTGACAAGTTTTCCATGCTTGCGGTATTGCATATCACCAACGCATCCTACGATAGCAAGGTCTGCAAGGTCGCGGTTGTTGCCAAGCTGGGTTGCAAGTATGAATGTAGTTCCTGAACCGCTTATTTCGTAAGAGCCGTTTGCTCCGAAAAGGTGCGGGTTCAGGTGGAATTTATTCTCTCCCTGAGGTCGGTGATGGTCCGAAACGATAGCATGTACTCCGTAATTATTGATATGTTCCAGTTGCCCGCTTCCAAGGTCCGTGAATATGGTAAGTTCCGGATTCATGTCTGCAAGTTTCTCTACGATAGCTTCGTCAAGTTGCTTTACAAACATCATCTCAGAGCCTATGCCTGCTCTTTCAAGGGCTTTTGAAATAATGGCAGCCGATGTTATTCCATCTGCATCGATGTGTGATACCAGTTGTATCTCCTCGAATTTTCTGATCTCTTCAGCGCATTCCCGTGCATGCTTTGCCATCATGGCCATGGTTTCAGACATGTTATGATCCTCTTATTCTATTAACCTGGATTTTTTCCATCCTTTCGGATCGATCAGGTATTTATTACTCTCTCTTTCTATTCGGGGAAAGGACTGTATTTCTTCCACGGTTATCTTTGGGGTCCCTTCTTCATTGTATTTGCTGCAGAGTTCTGTCCAGGGTATCATGTATGCTTCCCGTGCACGTCCTACTCCCATTTTCAATTCAACTGCAAGAAATCCGGTTCTTCCTGCTCTCAACAGAAAGTCGGATATTCTTTCTATCTGGTGGGCACCATTCTTATCAGTTGTGAAATGTTGCGTGAAATAAAGTGCTTTTGCACCCTTGTCTACAGAAATGCTCTTGCATTCTATTCCCATATAATAATCAGGGTCAAGTGAATCAACAAGTACATCCAGGAACTGTGAAGTGAACCTGTGTTGTTTAAGGCGATAGGCGATTCCCTTCATTTTGTTCTCTTCAAAGAATGCGTTAAATGACTGGACAAGTACTCTTTCAAATTCTGTCATTGGATAATCACGTTTTTGGAATTATATTATTTTCAAGGTTATATTAAATATTGCTTTGCTGGTATTATGCAAATCGTTAGATTGATGTACCTGTTAACTCAATTAGCAGTGATGAATAAGAAGAATATGGAAATTTTATCTTCAGTAGGGTCTGTAGTATTGTTGATCATACTTTTTGCTGTGGCACATCAGATGAGGGATTCGATTTCACAGGAATACGGATTTATCGGTGCACTTGTGGTATTCATAATTGCCATGTCAGTGGTCGGTCTGAAATTGAATGAAATGCAGTGAGGTTTAATTACCCGATGTCAGTGTTCAGTGCTGAGTTCAGTCTGGATACATCCGGAAACGCGGATGTGCTGGATATAACTACTCAGGTATCAGGGCTGGTTGCATCATCTGGCTTTATTGATGGTATTGTACTTGTATATGTGCCGGGTTCAACTGCTGCAATAACGACCATTGAATTTGAACCTGGTCTTGTACGTGACCTGAAAGTAGCATTAGAACGGCTGGCACCGGAAGGTACTACTTATTTTCATAATGAGCGGTGGCATGACGGCAATGGTCATTCTCATATTCGGGCATCTTTTTTAGGACAAAGTGAATCGTTCCCACTTATCAATGGCGATATTCTGCTTGGTATCTGGCAGCAGATAATACTGGTGGATCTTGACAATCGTCCACGTTCAAGAAAAGTTATCGTTCAGGTGTACGGTGAATAAAATACTAAAATAGAAAAGATTTCCGGCTTTTAGCCGGACATTATTTTGTTTTTACTGTTTGACAAGGAATTTGACGAAATCAGGACTAAGTCTTGTCTCTCTGATCATCTTGTCTTCGACTTCCTCTTCGGAAAGTCCTTCCTGCTTGTACTGTGCAATACGGTCATAAACACTCTGTGAAACTTCAGAGTATTCGTTGATGTCTTTCCTGTGTCCCCATACATCTCCTTCGAGGAGTTCGATTCCCTGCATTTCAAGGTACATCTTTGCAGAGTTTGAGATGGTTCTCTTGTAGGAGCTTGGTATATGGAGTGCTTTTACATTAGGGCACTTCATAATAAGGGAAAAGATGTCTGTGTTTGAAGGTCTGAATGCAAGGTGTATGATCTCTTCATTTGAACCAAGGGTGTTGATCTCTTCTTTTGAACTTACTACTCTTATTTTCATGTTTAATCATCCTTTATATTTAGAACTTAGTTGAATTTTATAAATGTGAATTGAGATTTCTTTTCTCTCTAAAAATTAATGTATATACAAACTTTTACTTAAAGGTTATCGATGCAACATTATATTCATAATATAAATTAGTTTAATCGTATAATCTCTTCATTTATTGACAATGTTGGATATTTTGGAAAACACTATCATGTGGTGGTGATTTATTTATCACTAGCATTTGTTTGTTTGTTTCTTAAGGCATATGTGTTATTTTTTTATGAGTTCATCAAAAATAGTAATTTTATATTTTATGATCAATACTCTTAATTTTGAGTTGCCCGATAAAAATGTTTGGTTTAATAGAGACACGTAATTCCCTGTGTATCTATAAGTTATCATAGAGATTATCAAATTAGGTCATAATTCACCCCATTCTAATTTGATGAGCATTTTTCTCAAAAATACCTGGCTAAGTTAATCTTCTCTATTTTGTTTTGTAAATTTGCCAGTGTCATAAACTGGTATGCCACAAATCTTACTATTGAATAGATTTCCCTGCTATTCTTCTGTATTTTTCTCACATCAAAGGTTACCCTACCTTTGATGTGTCTATTTGATCTTTCAATAGGTTGTCTTGTCTTAATCTTCTCTTCAAACTTTTCATCCATCATCATTTTGTTTCTCAGATACATGCCCACTTGTTTACTCCTTCCGTTTTCATATAGCAATTCCAGTTTTTTTGCTATTGGCATATGTATTGAACCTCCTTTTTTCCACATCTTGTTTACCCAGTGATTTATTCTTTCAATTGTTCCTTCCATGTTAATTACTGCATTACATTTGGGTGGGATAGTTGGCTTCACTTTCAAGTGATACCATATATCAGCATGATTTTCAAATGAATCATATCCAGAATCCAAAGCATAAGAATCAATGTTAATATTAAAATTCTTTAAGAAATCAATATGTTTATCCAGTTCAGGAGAATCATTGGCCAATCCATTTGTATATGTCATATATAGTGGAAAAACTCCTATCAATGTGATGTGAGCTTTGTCCATTTTGCATCCATAGTGAGGATTATAATCACTATGTTTGTCATATCTGGAAGCTTCAAGAGGCGTAGAATCGGTTTTTAGATCTCTGGCTTTAGTTAGTTTGATGATCCTTTCAGCTATCATTCCCATAATATATTGAAATCCTTTCTTTCCTAATCTGTATTTTACAAAATGATGAAGTGTTGCTCCGGTAGGTAATGAAATATCTCCATTGTCATCAACAAAATGAAGAAGCAGAGCTTCTTCATCTGAAATAGATGAAATTGTTTTGTTGAAAGAAAGATTTCTGAAGCATTTGACAACAGTGAGTTTTATCATAGAAGAAATACGATATCTGAAATGCCAGTCTTTATTGGAATAATGGTTATTTTCAACATGCTGTGCGATGTCGTCAATATTAAGAAAATGTAGCAATCGGCAAACTGACACATTCTCTTTACCAATATCGTTTCGAATGGAGTCCTCAAAGAGGACTCCCTTGTACACAGTATAAATATCCTCCATGAGACTGGGCAAATTTATACTATATGAATATATTGGCAGAGCTGGATGTCTATTTTTAGGGTGATGAGCCTTGTTGAAGAAAGAGGTAGGTTTTTAAATCAAAATTCTAATTTGATGGTCTCATCATAATCAGTTATAATTTCTCATAGGGGATTTGAAACCTGGTGTATATACAGTAATATATTTTACCTCTTTTCATCTTCATATAATAAGAGAAGTAGAGGCACCTTTTAAGATTATTCTTTAATTTAAATGTAAAAGTATATATAAACTCATCTCCAATTAAACAGACGTGTTTCCAAAACTGTTGCCAAAATTGAGAGTAAAAAATGATGTAAAAGTAATTTATATTCTATTTGGTATCATTTTGACCTATTTTTCAATCTACATGCCTGATTTTATGAACGTAGCAGGTATGGAGGGTACAAAGATAAGTTCCATTGTTTCTTTTGGAGCGCTGAATGGCATGCTTTTTGGTCCTTTCTGGGGTTCCATCGTCTCAGCAACAGGTTTTCTTTTGTATGAGATAACAAGTGGAAAGTATCTTTTAATGAGTACATTTTCGGCACTATCAATTTTATTCATTGCCCTGAGTTCGGTAGTTTCAGGTCTTGTTGTTAACAGGGAACATAAGGCTGCAAAAAGCATATTTTTTGTACTTATAGTTGTATGGTATATGCTTGATATGGGAAGGACAGCTTATGCCTATCCCTGGTATCATTTGCTGGTGCTTGGCGGCTTTATATATTTTGAGAAATCAATTTTGGTGAAAACCGTCACTTCTAAATTATATATCTTCATATCTCTGCTCTTTGCTTCTCTTATGGGCGTTCTATCCGATCACCTGGCGGGAAGTATCACATATCACCTATTATATGGACTTCCGGCAGATATGTATCAGTCAGTGATTTTCATTTACCCGGTGGAGAGGACAATACTTGCAATTTTCCCTGCATTTCTGGTCTATGTATTGATCGTTGTCTTCAAAGACATAATACTTTCATCAGGAAATATCGAAAAAGATATTGAGGATAAGAAGTCCAGGGATCTGGATGAATATCTCCAAAACGATGTATTGAATATCATTAAAGAAAAATGAAAAAGAAGATAAAAAGCAATCAGTTATTACTGCATTGCTTCAATTTTGTCTTTGATCGTAATGATACTTTTAGAGAACAAGTGTTCAGGCTCTGAGTGGACAAGTATCTCATTTTTGCTTCGGGTTGCAATTTCACACATGCAGGGTATGGTTGCAAGTACAGGTGCTCCATATCTGCTTTTTTCTATAATATCACTACAATTACCGTGGTACATGTTGTCTATGATGGCACATTTTTTGTCGAGAAGGGTGTAAACACCTTTTATTAGCTGCTCAGTGCAATTAAAACATGCTGCAGTATCATTATGCACAATGATGACCATATCCGAAGCTGCAACGGCATTTATGGACTCGTATTCCACACCGGGACTTGTGTCAAATATAATCACATCCAGACTATTTGCTGCAAGCTCCTTTTTCCCATTCATCAGCGCCTTAAGCGCTCCTGCCTGCCAGTTTCGGTCTTTGCTTACAAGATCCCTTATCTCTCCGATGTCCGGATTTGCAAAGCTCACGTATATGTGGCCACTGGTTTCCATCTCTGGTTTTATATCATTCAATGTATCCTTCAGGCTACATTTTCCTGACAAAAAATCATTTATCCAGAAATGGGTTTCCGGTTTGAACATGGAACTAAGGGATGGTCCCCTAAGGTCCAGGTCTATCAGGCATGTGTTCTTTCCTTCTGAAGCAAAAGCCACTGCCAGGTTCACTGCAATGCTGGTTTTTCCCGTTCCACCTTTGGAAGAGTGTACTGCTAATGTAAGGGTCATGTTTCCTTCATTGATTATTAAATATTAGTAATTCAATCCTTTTTGAAATCCCGAAGAAGCAATCATACTGATTATATATCATTTTTTCTTTAGGCTGTCATTTATACGGAAATAAACCTTCCTTCCGTCTCTATATTTCTTGACGTGATTCATTCTGACAAGCTGGTTGAGATAATTACTTTCTACTGCTCTTTCCTTATTTGTAACATTTGCTATTTCATCTGCTGTGGCAGGTCCTATCTCAAACAACGTTGTTGCAGTTGTTCTCAAATGATCCGGCAGAGAAAGCAGTGTTATTACATCAAGAGAGTCTGCTATAATTCTATCTTTTTCACAGACCTGCTCATCCCTGCACTCGATCTGTACAATTATTCGATCAAGTTTGGAATTTATTTCTTTTAAATTATTGACAACCTGTTCAAGCAGTTCTGAGTCCAATATTTTGTCCCCTACGTTTTATCATTAGAATATTATTGGTATTATACATTATGGTTTTACAGAAATCAGTTATCTTTACTAATAAAACTTTCTGATTCAGTTCTTTTGCAGGTTTTTCGTCATATAAACTTTTTCCAGCTCATAACCTGACTTTCGATAATACTGGCGCACACCAATACCACTTATTATTGCAACCTTATCATAGCCCGAACCAGATGCAAGTTCCTCAGCATGTGAGATAAGTTCTCTGCCGTAACCTCTGTGTTGCCAGTCATTCTCTCCGGCATTCTTCCCCACGGCCACAGATGATCCGAATATATGGAGCTCTCTGATGAGTGCGGCATTCTGTAATTCTTCACGGTGAGGCCCGTCAGGAAACCTCAATCTGAGGAAGCCGATCAATATGTCCTTTTTAATATCTTCAAAGGCAATAAAATGTTCCTTCCCCCCGCAACAGTCATAGGATTCAACAGTTAGCTGTATGTTGTCTATGTCGGGTTCATTTCCTTTTAAGATATTGTGCCCCACTTCACGACACCTTATGCAGCGACATTTTCCTCCATGTTGCTCCAGATGTTCATGTGCAAGCTGGCGGATATTACTTTTCCTGACACCTGCAAGTATCTGGGGTGCCGGTATGTCCCTCTGGATACGCTGTAACCGTACCCATTTGGGGATGAATGACTTGATCCTGGACAGGAGCAATGTTGCTTCCTCATCTCCCATGGCCTTGTACTTGCCCTGTTTCCACATCTCATTCAGTTCGGTGCCTTCGGTAACAAGGGTGGGGTAGATTTTCAGATAATCCGGTTTGAATCCCGGATTTTCAAATAGCCTTTTGAAATTCCTGACATCCATCTCAACATCAGTTCCGGGAAGCCCGGGCATCATGTGGAATCCAACTTTCAGGGCGCTGTCCCTCAGAACCCTGTTAGCCTCGATACTGTCTGCAACGCTATGACCTCGTTTCATTCTTTCAAGAATGAAATCGTAAGTGCTCTGAACACCGATCTCAACCTTCGTTGCTCCCAGCTCAAGCATCTTATCAATGTGGGTCTGTTTTGCCCAATCAGGGCGTGTCTCAAAGGTAATGCCTGTATTCCTTACTTCTGATGTCTCATTTGCCTTCTGGACATCCTCTATCGTAAAATATGGTATCGTCTTTCCAATGGGGTTTGCCTGCCGCCTCCAGGAATCGCCATAAAAATCATTCATGGCTTCAAGACAGCGTTTTGTGTACCATTCCTGATAGTCGATAGACCTTGCAGAAAAAGTACCCCCCATGATGATAAGTTCGGCTTTTTTAACCACATGTCCGATCTGCTTCAGCTGTGTAAGACGGTTCGTTACTATCCTGTAAGGATCATACTCAAATTGTATTGCCCTCATGGTGGAAGGTTCCCTTCCCATGTAACTTTGAGGTGACTGGAATTCCGAACCAGGTCCTCCGGGACATGGGACGCATATTCCGTGAGGGCATGGGGCAGGTGATGTCATTGCAGCTATGACTGCTACTCCTGATATTGTGCGTACAGGTTTACGCTGGAGAATGGCACGGACCTCTTCCTGTTCTTCATCATTACCTGAAATAATAATGTCTGCGTTTTTCGGAAGGGTTGAAAGATGGAATGATTTTGCAATCTTTTTCTTTGCTTCATTCAGTTGCTTTTCGCTAGTGATCCTTCCATCGAGCACCATGTCCAGTATGTTGCGACAGGCCGTTCCAAAGTCATTGTCAGTCATCTTAACCATCAATCTTGAAAAGAAATCACAATATTCACATTCATTGACAGAATCCTGCAACAAGTGCTTCCAGTTGGATCCTATCGTTAGAAGCTTCTGTCAGGTAAAAATCAGTGTCACCTATTTTTGTGACCCACCTGGCAATGATATCATCCGGTTCGTTAGAATTCACCGTGACCTTGTGCAACTGGAGCAGTATTTCCTGGCCGGAAAGCCCCTCTTCAAGTATAAGGGCATCAATGTATTTTCTGGCCTCAAGAATGTCCTTTGAGATGATGGATTCAAAGAGATTTGCTACATTCTCTGATTGCTCGCCCAGTGTTGCATCGTATATCTGCTGCGGTCCGATATTCTCATTTCCCGGTTGTATGGATGCTATCTGAAGAGTATTCAGTGCCCTGGCAATATTACCTCTTGCATGATACACCAGTGCATCTATTCCGTCACTGTTTATTGTAAGTTCTTCAGCATCAACTATTCCGGAAATGAACTTTGTGAGTTTATCATCTGAAACGTGTGTGAAGAATAATTGCAAACCCCTTGATCTAAGAGGGCTTATCAGTTTGGAAGGCTGGGTTGTTGAAAGTATAAAGCGTGAAGATGCTGTATACTTTTCCATTATCCTTCTCAGGGCATGCTGTGAATCAGAATTAAGTGCCTCGGCGTTATCAATGAATATTATCTTGAAATCAGCATCTACAGGTGGCATGCCTGCATATTCATTGATTATATCCTTGAAGATATTGATTACACTTTTATTGATCTTTTTTGGGTCATCGGTTCCTATGATACGTATGAATCTTTTGTCACGTACAAGGTAGCTCTTTCCCTGTTCAAAGAAATCAGATGCATTGAAGTACGCCAGGTTCCGTTCGTAACCCTCACCATATAATTCATAGGCAAGTGCAAAGGCTGTGCTTGACTTGCCTGAGTTCTCAGGTCCGTGGAATACAAAATGCGGAAGATTGTTGGACATGGCCAGCTTCCTGACCATATCTACTGATTGTTCATTGCCGACGATCTCATCAAGGCTTTTCGGCCGGTATTTTACAGTCCACAGATCCTTCAAATCCTCACCTTTTATCTTATTCGGTTTCTGTTGAGCTTGTCTGCAGTACTTCATGTATCACTTTGCCGTATACCGGTCTTGCAATAAGTATGCCTATCATAACACCTACGATGGTTGTTATTGCAAATCCTTTCAGGGAACCAAATCCCATGACAACAAGTGGAGACATTGCGATAATGGTCGTTGCTGCAGCTGCGAATATTATTCCGAATGCTTTCGTTATCCTTGAAAGGTATACCTTTCTAGGTGGAAGCTTTCCTTCGTACAGTACTTCATCAGTGATGATAACAAGGTGGTCGATACCTGTTCCTATGGCTGCGATGATACCTGCGATACTTGCAAGGTCAAGCTGCCATCCGATAGCCGCTGCAAAACCAAGTATCATTATAAGTTCACTTATGGAAGTGGCCACCATTGGTACAAGTATGGCTGGCTTGTTGTATTTCCTGTAAACCACAAAGGCAACAGCGAACAGTGCCAGAAGACCTGCAATAGTAGCCTGTCCTTTGAACTGCTGGCCAAGTGCTGCGTCTACGTGTCCTGATCCCATGAGTTCTACATTTACAGGCAATGCACCTGCACGCAGGTGTATCTGCAATTGCTCGGCCTGTGCCTTACTTTCCTCATCTGGCCCGGTAGATGCCTGCCATGCATATATTGGTATTTCTGCGAGTCGGGATGCTGCTGAATCACTCAATGGTGCGCTGTAAACTTCGTTATCATCCAGGTACATTACCAGGTTGTGTGACATCGGATTCGTAGTCGCACCAGTCTCAATGGCAATCTCCTGAAGTGCAAGGGCACCTGTTTCTGTCAGTGTGAATGGTACGTACCACTGGCCGCCATCTTCATGGAATCCTACAATGCTGACGGTTGCGATTTCATCACCATACAGTACATGCTTTGACTCATTACCCTGGGTTATTATCCTTATCTCGAACTTGCCTGGCTTTTCAGCGATATTCTTGGCAGTTGCAAGGTCAATTCCTGCAAAGTCAATGAGTATGTAATCATCACCCACTGTTTTTACTGGTATATCCTTAAGTCCGAGGGAATTGAGCTTGTCACTCAGTATTTCCTTTGTCATGTCCCTTGTTTCTGTTGTGACGCCTTCCTTGTAATTTGCATCCCCATTGATGTCAGTTACAATTGAGCCGCCAACAACTGCCATGAGCTCTTCAAGTTCTTCCTGTGAAATGGCAGTCCTTATTTCATACTCTACACCATCTGAAACAAGTGTAGGCAGGACTTCTGCTTTGAGTGAATCTTCCAGGTATGTTTTTATAAGGGTCACTTTTGAAGAATGAAGTATGACCTCAGTCACATTGGCATTTCGTGAGATGGTGGTCTGGCCTACACCAAGCTGGTCCATCTGATTATTTGTAAGTATTGAATCCGAAGTAAAAGTTATCGTTATTTCATCAGTTCCTTCATCAACTGACTGTATATCGATTTCTTCTGCAAGGTTGATATTGGCTATTTCCTTAACTAAAAGACCGCTGTCAGCGTCAAGCTCTGCAACAGCACCCTGAAGTTTTAACTGGAGCCATGAGCCGCCTTCCAGGTCAAGTCCGTAGTTGAGATCACTTGTGAATCCTTCTCCTGAAGAATACCAGGGGTGTATGAAGTATATCGAGGCGAGTATCGCCAGAATGAAAACAATGACTCTCAGATCTTTGTGAAGGCTCTGTTGTTGTTCATCGTCTCTCATGCTTTACGCCTCCTTGTACCTGCATTTGTCACATGCCACCTGAGAATTGATGTGTTAAGCATCCAGGTGTTCATCATATCCGCGGCGAGTCCGAATATCAGGACAATGGATATTTCTGAAAGAAGGGTGATCTGTGAAAGTGATGAACTAAGTAAATACGAGTAAGTTGATACAAGGTACATTACCACAAGTGCCGCAAGGGTTGTAGTGGTCATAGTGACACCGGTATGCATTGCATTGCTAATGTTTTCCTGTGGTGTCCCGCGTCTTTTGAGGACTCTTGTGGTGAGCAGTATATCACTGTCAACGGAATAACCTATGAGCATGAGAAGGGCTGCCACAGTTCCCAGGGATAGCTCGATACCGACTATGTTCATGAATGCCGCTGCGATAAAAATGTCAGACAATGCTGACAATACCACTGCGATTGACGGTACGAATGTCCTGAATATCAAAAAGACCACAAGTGCCATTCCGATAAATGATATGATAACTGCTTTAACGGCCTGCTTCTGAAGGGCTTCTCCATACACCGGTCCGATCTGGTTTATTTCAACGTTATCATAGGAATCTATCACATCACTGACAAGTTCCTGTTGTAGTTCGCTACTCATTGGTCCAAATTGCATTATCACACGGCTTCCGGCCTGTCTGACATCAGTAATCGGGTAATCTGAGTATTTTAGTTCAATGGATTGTACACTTTCCTGTGTCTCCACAGAGACCATTGTTCCGCCCTTGAATTCCATGCCAAGCTTAACAGGTGAGCCGCTACTTGCAAAAGTGAATGCAAGTATCAATAATGAGATTACAAATATTGTAAGCGGTATTGCTGCAAGCTGACGATCGTTGTGTTTTCTAACAAAAGAATCTAAACGTTCAGTCAAACCGACTTCCATGTTTCTATGCTCCAGAATAATAAGTTCCCAATTCCTACTTTAAATTTTTGAAATTGATGAATACACTCTTACACTATAACTTATATATACCACTTACTGCGTCTCTTAAGCAATGACAGACAGACCAAGTATAGATGAGTATTTTCTTGAGATCGCTACAGTTGTGGCTAAGCGTTCCACATGTCTCAGGAATAGGGTAGGTGCTGTGATTGCAAGGGATAAACGTATACTGTCTACCGGTTATAATGGTGCGCCGAGGAATATGGAGCACTGTCTTGAGATAGGTTGCATCAGGCAGCAGAACAACATTGCTTCAGGTACGCGCCATGAGAAGTGCAGAGCAGTTCACGCTGAACAGAATGCTATTATTCAGGCTGCTCTACATGGGGTGAGTACTGATGGTGCAACGCTTTACTGTACCCACCAGCCATGCATATTGTGTACCAAGATGATAATCAATTCCAATATCAAAAGGGTTGTTTACATTCAACCTTATCCTGATACCGATGCTCTTGATTTCTTCTCACAGTCAGGTGTTGAAGTAGTGAACATCCCGATCTCAGACTTTGCTTAAACAGCGAAGTCCTTTTTTGATTATATCTTCACGGTCGCTTCGGTACATCTCTTTTATTGAACCATCATCAGACCTGAGTTCCAGTCCCCTCACGATAACTACGGGACATCCGCCGTCTCCCTCTCCCATCAACAGATTGGCAGCACCTGCAATTTCGTCAGCTATGGCCTCCTCAGTAATTGCCAGTATGTTGCCAAAGAGATCCTTTTGCCCTTTCCAGTTCTTTATCGGATGTATCCTGTATACTCCAATGGCAATACCGGTTTGACCGATTTTAAATGCCCTGCCATTGGTGTCGGTCACTATAACGCTGACCATTTTACCGGTTCGGGTTTCAATGCCTTCTCCGATGGTTTTTGCACTCCTGTCCGAATCTACCGGGAGGTCGATCATGTAGCCTTTATCCACATTTGATTCATCTATCCCTGCTTTGATACAGACATGTCCATTGTCTGTTTCTACAAGGAATATGGGATAATCCACCAGGATTTCATTGCTACGGTTAAGAACTGCCTGCACAAACCTTGCATCAAGACCATGCTTATCTGCGATCTGCTTTGCCTCATCTCCTGCAGTGATATCTTCTAACCTGAACATCCTTCCTTCAGCTTTTGCAACGATGGTAGACGCTATGACTATGACATCATTGTCTTCAATACTTGTTCTCTCACAGATGATCGACGCAATGTCATCCCCTTTTTTGATCATGGGGATGTTTTCCACAGTAAATACATGCATTTTCAATTGGGATTCTCCGGAAGAATGGGGTTTCAAAAATGTTGTTATGCTAATTTATGCTGTCATATTAAATTAATACAAGTTTATGTTAAATATGGTGAAATTCAACATTATATTTAAGGGAGTGGGTTTATTGAGGCAAACACAGGTTTCAGCTATTTAAACCAACCAACCAACACATAGTATTGAAGCTTGCATTGACCTATTTTCAATGTGTTTGCCTCGCCTCCGATTTTCCTCCAACTGAAATGCATGTTGGTATAAGGATCAGAGTTCTTCCAGTAAAGCGGATCTGTCTGCAAAGCACTGGAAGAACTCTTTTCCCCAATTAATGGCACTTTGCTTGTATGCCATTATATACCTGGGGTCATAGACTTCGCTTATGGTTAGCAGGCGGAGGAGCATGAAATCCGGTGTTATCATAAGAGCTGAAAAATGAAGTTCATCCGGATATATGTAAAAGTTTACATTTGGGTATTCCATAAGTTTCTGCAAATGTTCTTCATTGTCTGATACGAATCTGGAAAGGACTTCTTTTGTAAAGATGCATCTGAAATCTGTTCCATTTTCTGCATATTTCATGAACAATGAAGGGTATTCAGAATGATACAATGAAGTTATTGCATCGATCATTTTTGATTCCAGGCACATGGAAATGGCTTTTCTGCTAAGTTCGACCGCTTCACATAATTCGGGCTCTATAAGTTCGGAACTTTCCAGCTCTCTCAATCTGTTGAAAAGTTCCTGAGGGATGCAATCGGTGTTGTGTTTTGTCCAGTAATCCAGTTTGCCTTCAAGGATGTCAAGGGTACCCAACAGTGGTTTTAGGTCTTTGACTATCAATTTCCCAAACTTTGAGAGCATATAGGCATCTTTTTCTTTAATTACCAGCTGCCCTTCTTCAAGTATCTTCATTTGTGGGAGCAAAGCAGGTCTGCTTTCATTAAGGGTCTTCAGGATAACTGGCATATCCACAGGTCCATCCTGTAAAATCATTAAGACATCTTTACGTTTTTCCGATCTGGTGATAGTCTCAATCAATGCCCTTCTCATACCATTCTTCTCCAATCAGGTAAATTAAATCTGTTTTTCTGCCATTTACCAAAGCTAAAGTAATCTATGGCTTACCTTTTCATCTGACAAAATCAAGCATCTTCTTGCCTTTATTTCTTATTGAGCATAAATACTAAATAACCAACCACTTAAAAGGTAAAACACTCTCTTATAAAAAGAATGTGCTTTTCATCTGTTCGTTATTCTAAAGTTCAATAGTATGCATTGACATCTTCTGTTATCAACTTTAATGGTTATTCAGGGACCTGTCAACAAGAATAATATACTATATTTGCGTAGTGTTTTCTGCGGCGATGATGATAGTTACCCCGACTGAGCAAAGGATGATGATATTTCTAACTGATGCCGCAAAAAATCAGGGTGATTAAAAAAAGAAAATCCCATATTCTAATGGGAATTTAGTCCAGGGCTCTTATTCGATCATTATCCTGTGCTTTTCCTCTATCTCGGATTTTGGTAGTGTTATGGTCAGCACTCCATCCTCAAGTTTTGCATTTGCCTCATCTTCTTTGACTGCAGAAGGCAGGTTGAATGCACGTGCAAATCTGCTGTAAGTACGTTCCTTCATGAGGTATCCTTCCTTTTCTTCCTCGGATTCCTTATGTGTGTTGGCGCTGATCCAAACCTTGTTGTCCCTGATGTCGATGTCAATGTCTTTCTTATCAACACCTGGAAGATCCGTTGTGACAATGATATTGTTATCTTTCTCTTTTATGTCCACAAGGGGAGTAAGCGTATCAATATCCATCAGTTCTGATCTTGTTCCTTCTTCCCCGAATAAACGGTTGAGACGTTCCTGCATACGCCTCATCTCATCGAATGGGTCCCAACTTGAAACTGAAGTCGATCTCCATGGCGTTAATCCAAATTTCATTAAACCACTCCTCCTCTTATATAAAGATGGAACTATCCGTTTAATTGATAATCCCACAAATAATATTATCTCGGTGCTCCTATTTATATATAATGAGTCGGAATTTTTAATCAAAAATGTGATGAAGAGATGCCTAGCTCATATCAATAAGCATCCCTACAAGGTCAGCTGCATACACCGTTCCGAGTGAGCCTTTCTTCACAGATTCTTCATCAAAAGCATCTGCATTGTCAGGGGCCTTTTCTGAAGTGCGGTATATGCCTACCGGGATTGGCACAGATGTGTGTGTCCTTAATGCGACGGGTGTGGGATGGTCCGGCATTACCATGATGGTTACATCTTCCTCCATTTCAATGGCAGCCTTAAGTACGGTGCCTACGACCTTCTCATCGAAATCCTCGATAGCCTGTATCTTAGCCTCCATATTTCCCATGTGTCCTGCTTCATCAGGTGCTTCCACATGCACGAAGACGAAATCATGGTCCTTGAGGGCTTCAATGGCATACTCGGCCTTGCCGATATAATTCGTATCAAGGTATCCTGTGGCTCCAGGGACTTCAATAACATCAAGTCCTGCATAGATACCTATTCCCTTGACGAGGTCAACTGCTGAGATGATGGCACCGTTGAGTCCGTAAAGTTCATTGAAAGGGGTGAAAGCCGGGGCAAATCCCTGTCCCCAGAGCCATATTGAATTCCCGGGATTCTTGCCTTCTGCAATTCTACTTTTGTTGACGGGCTGGGTTTCCAGTATTTTCATGGACCGTTCTATAAGATCTGATATGATCTCGCTGTTCTCTCCCTTAGGCATGTGTTCGTGTCTGTTCTCATCGATAACATCATGCGGAGGGACACATTCGGTATTAGCTCCAATTCCTTTTTTTGCTACCATAAGATGCCTGTAACTGATGCCCGGGTAGAAACTGACCTTATCGTCACCAAGGGCAGAGTCTATGTTCTCTATGAGTTCCTTTGCTTCCTCATTGGTGATATGTCCTGAACTGTAATCGACGATGAGGTCATCTTTAATGGTTATAAGATTGCAGCGGAATGCTACATCATCCTTTTCGAGTTCCACTCCCATGCTTGCAGCTTCAAGGGGTGCCCTTCCTGAATAGTACTTCTTCGGATCATAACCTACAATGGACATGTTTGCCACGTCACTTCCGGGAGGGAATCCTTCGGGGACAGTTTGTGCAAGCCCTGCCCTGCCATTCATAACAATAAAATCCATGTTGCTTGTGTTGGCTTTCTGAAGAACAGTCATTCCACCAAGTTCTTCAAGAGGCTCATCTGCCATACCGTCTCCGATAAGTACTACATATTTCATATTTTCACCTATATTAATAGAAATCAATAAAAACTATAACATTGTAATATATGCCAGCCACTGGCATTACATTTCGTCATTTTTATCCGGTCCAATAATGTGAGGTTTCGATGAAATATATACATTTTGTAATTCTCTTCATTTGTCTGCTTGTTCTGTGCACTTCCCCGGTATCAGGTGTGAGGACAGAGGCAATGATACATTATTCGGAACCTGCTGTAAGCGTACAGGATGAGATCTTCCTGGAGCAGGGCTATTCCTTCAAAGTTGTGGATATGAACAGCAAAAGCGGTGATATCCTTATAGAACTATATCTAAATGGAGAAGAGGTTGAGCTGGATGATAACTTTGCAAAGGAAGATGATCCGGTGGAGTATGTCCGTTCGGTGATCGAGGATGAAGATGATGATGAAACAGAAGTAGAGTACTTTATCCTGAGAATAACTCCGAAGGGTTCTGTAAAAGAATCAGATGATGTGCTTTATTCTACCATTTACATAGAACAATATATTGACCCTGTGGAAGAAGTTGATGACTATCTTATCCTGGACAAGAGCTATACTCTGAAAGAGGATTCAGAGCTTGAATTATCCGCTCTTTACACTCTTGAGGCAACCGGGGTAGATGATGGTGAGGTGTCCCTGCAGCTCAGTCTTAATGGGAAAGTGCTGAAAGAGGATGAGGTTGAAGAAGGGGAATATTTCTATTACACGGTTTATTCTGATGAGCAACCCCGGACGATTTTCCTTGCAAACGTGAAGGCTTTTTTCGAAACAGATGATTCAATTACTGTTTTCCTCAAGCATGTCTCATTGCAGCAGAACTCAATATCCGATGCTGATGGTGATGAAGATCTTCCGGATGGAATTGACATAGGTGTAAAGTCTCCGGTCGATGGTGGTTTAAAAGCCGGGCGTATTGCTATTATAAGTTACTACCTCGATGAATCTTTTCCAGAGGTCCGAATTATGGTTGACGGAGATCTTGTGGACTCCAGAAAAGATGTGGATCCTGGGATGTATAAAGCGGTAACTGATGAACTGGATGCAGGGGTTCATAAAGTTACACTCATGGTAATTGATGATTCCGAAGATACCTCATATTACTCAGAGGAATTCTCGGTGTCTGTTAACATAAAGGACAATATTACGGAATCAATTATTGAAATCGCAAGTTCAGCAACTGAAAGTCTTGGAAAGAATAACAGTTCTCCCAGTTCTGGCAATTCTACTGATCTGTCCCTGCCATCGTTGCCCTCCTCGTCCAATGTTTCAAGTGTGTTGTCCCTGATTGTAACAACAGGGGTATTTGTTGTGTTCTTCATGTTCTTTAAAAAGTTCAGGTAACATTCTATTTTTTATGCTTCAGAAGCATTTTTGCTTTACTCATAATCTTTATATTAGTCTGCACTGTTTATAGACAAAATTAGCTGACAGACTAAACGTGGTTGTATCATGAGAATCGTAATGAAGTTCGGCGGGACTTCCGTGGAAAACGGCGAAAAGATCCGTCATGTGGCAGAGCTTGTAAGGCAATACCATATTGATGGCAATGAACTTGTAGCAGTGACTTCTGCACTTGGCGGTGTTACAGATGGATTACTGAGCACTGCAAAAGAAGTATCTAAAAATGGCAAAGTAACCCAGGTCAAGGAATTTATTACAGATCTATCCAAAAAACACTATGATGCAATTAATGTTGCTATTGATGATGATGATATAAGGTCAGAATGCATAGAAGTAATAGACAGCAGGGTCGATGAACTGGAAAAGGCCTTGATCGGTATATGCTATCTTGGTGAACTGACCAACCGTTCAATAGATTATATTTCTTCATACGGCGAACGCCTTGCCGCCCCTATTGTAAGTGGCTCGATCCGCTCACTTGGCACTCTCTCAAAAGCGTTCACAGGCGGAGAGGCAGGTATTGTAACAGACTCCAATTACGGTGATGCCAAGCCACTGGAGGACAGTTATTCCCAGGTACATGAAAGGCTCTGTCCTTTGCTCAGGGATCACATCCCCGTAGTTACAGGTTTCATTGCCCAGAACAAACAGGATATCATTACCACTCTTGGACGTGGAGGTTCTGATTTCTCCGCATCTATCATAGGCGCTTCTGTTGGCGCTGACGAAATATGGCTTTGGAAAGAGGTTCATGGTATACTGACCACTGACCCGAAAATAGTTCCTGAGGCAAGCCCGATTCCTCAGATTTCATATATCGAGGCTATGGAGCTTTCTTATTTCGGTGCCAAGGTTCTTCATCCAAGGACAATTGAGCCTGCTATAAGACACAAGATACCTGTACGTGTGAAGAACACCTTTGAGCCGGATTTCCCCGGTACGCTCATCGTTGCGGAACAGCAGCAGATACAGGATGTTGTCAAGGCTGTAACTCTCATTAACAAGGTTGCCCTTATCAATATATGCGGAGCCGGAATGGTGGGGACCATCGGTACGGCGGCAAGGGTATTTTCCGCACTCGCCAATGCAGGTGTCAATATTATCATGATCAGTCAGGGTTCATCCGAAGCCAACATGTCTCTGGTGGTCAATGAGGATCATCTTGAGGCAGCAGTGGCAGCAGTAAGGTCAGAATTCACAAACAATGTTGTAGGTGACGTTGCCTATGATCGTGATGTCTGTGTAGTTGCCGTCGTTGGTGCAGGAATGGATGGTATTCCGGGAGTTGCAGGAAAGGTATTCAATTCCCTTGGAAAAGCCGGTATAAATATTATTATGATCAGCCAGGGTTCTTCACAGCACAACATTTCCTTTGTGGTAAGTTCAAAGGAATCTCTTGATGCTGTGCGGACCTTACATAAAGAATTCGAACTTGAGAAATAATGCAGGGATTTCAGATGAACGATAAACACCTTACGTATGCAGATTCCGGGGTTGACATCGAAAAGGAAGAAGAGACCATCAAGGCGCTCACAAAAGGTATGGATTACAAGCGTGAGGGTCTGGGTGCACCTTTGACCGGTATCGGTCACTATGCAGGCCTCATAGACTTTGGAGAATATGCCCTTGCTCTTGCTACAGATGGTGTGGGATCCAAGGTCCTGATAGCAAATGAGATGAAACGCTGGAACACTGTGGGTATTGATTGCATTGCAATGAATGTCAACGACCTTCTTGCAATCGGTGCAGAACCCATATCATTTGTTGACTATCTGGCTCTTGAAAAGCATGATGAGAACTTTGCAGCCCAGATCGGCGAAGGTCTGAGAAAGGGTGCTGAGATCTCACGCATGTCAATAGTTGGCGGTGAAACGGCAACACTTCCTGATATTGTGAAAGGTTTCGATCTTGCAGGTACATGCCTGGGAATGGTCAGGAAGGATCAGATCATCACAGGTGAAAAGGTTCAACTCGGGGATGCAATTGTGGGTATCCCAAGTGACGGTGTTCACAGTAACGGGTACACTCTTGCCAGAAAGATTGTCGATGAATCTTCCTATTCTTATCATGATAAGTTTCCTTATGACGCCTCAACTACAATAGGTGACGAACTTCTTATTCCTACTCGTATCTATATGGAAGTCCTTGATGTCATTAAGGAGTGCGATGTACATGGTCTTGCACACATAACCGGCAGTGGACTATTGAAATTGAAGAGAGTCACAAAGCTTGGTTTTGATTTCAATGATCCTATAGAGCCAAATGATATTTTCAAGTTCCTTCAGGAAGAAGGTAATGTTGCTGACCTTGAAATGTACAGGACATTCAACATGGGAATGGGATTTGTGATCATACTTCCGCCAGAGCAGGCAGAAAAAGCCGCACAGATGACTGGTGGTAAGATTGTCGGCCGTATTGTGGAAAAAGGAATAAAAACCGGCGACCTTGTTATTGTTGAATAATCTATAAGGTGTTATGATGGCTTGTATCAACGATATTCCCTTTGAGATCCTCTTAAAGGGAGCCACACCTGCCCAGTGTGAGAAACTAATCCAGGAAAAGTCAGACAGGGTGTATCACGTTGCCGGCGGTTACAGGTTACGTGGTGTAGCTCTTATGGGGGATAATGTTCCTGTAGGTGTTAAAGGGGATGAGGTGTTCTTCCAGTTCATTAAGCCATGTTTTGGACTCTTTGTACTCAGGGTGCCCGATGCTGCCGATATTGCGGAGCAGCTTGAGAAAGATTTTAAAAAATAGTTATAATTTGCTTTTTTTTGCAGTTTCATTGATCCATTTCAGGAACTTTCCTGATGGGAATTCGTGAATGGTAGTTGCAATTATTCTGCCATTTCCTAATTCTTTTACAACCATTAATGGATTTCCTGCATCATCGCTGAACACGACTTCACCATCAGTCTTTGAGAAATATCCATCGAATTCAACTTCAGCGCATGCATCTTCAATCAGGCACTGTGCGTCATGGTCATTCGTTTTGCAGATAGTGGTTACTTGCTGTTGTTGTATGTATTCCAGTTCCATTGGCAACCAGCTATAATTATATGTGGGGACCATGGGACTGAATACGACAAGATTACCTCCGGCACGTACGAATTTATCTAAACTCTTAGCGTTCCTCTCTATTCCAGACAGGATCTTCGTATAATCTTTATTTGCAAAACCAGTTGGAATGACCACGCATTTGCATGCCGGGATAAAAGGTGTGCCTATAGAGTCAGATACAATTCTCTGGCACTTGATATCATGCTCTTTAAAAAGTTTTTCGAATAACAAAGGATTATCCCAGATAAGCATTACCTCGGTCATGTTAGCTGATAGTATTTGTTGCTTTAATTATTTTACTCATGGCAACGTTACTCTGGTATAGTTGCTATACTGTTAAAACTCCACAGTATTGCAGAGGTTCTATATATCATCAATATGTATTATTAATATACACGTCTACGAGTCGTGTACACTATTATGCAGGTTGGGGAGTGGGATCTCAAAAAAGCCTGCGGCTCTTTTTTAGAATGATTTAAAAAAGAAAAAAGAAAGCTGGGTGTTTAAACCAGCTTGTTGATTGGGTGGTTCTCGTCCATGATCTCAAGGCCGAGTTCCTTTGCAGTCTCTGCAAGCATAATGTCAACCATTGCTGTTGCAGGGAATATTTTGTCTGTGTTCTCGATAGGGCCGAAGAGCTGGAAGTTTGATCCAAGTACCTGTGGTACAAGGTTTGTTCCGATATCAGCTGGCATGTAAATTGCCTGCTTCTCTTCCCTTGTCTCGAACTGCTTTTTGTAGGTCTTCATCCAGTCCCATGCGGATGCCATGTTGTGGTATCCACCGCCAACAGGAAGTCCGAGGTGGCCCTTGATTGCAATTACTGCTCTCATGGATGCACCGGAACCTGCGCCCAGTGGTGTTGCTGCTACATCGATCAAAGGTTTTGTGATTCCACATTCCTTTGCGATCTCAAGCATACCTTTTTCCTGACCTGTACCGCCGCTCTCAAGGATCTCAAGTTTTCCTTTTACGCTTGGGTCGGTTGCATTGAATGCAAGCACAATGGAAGCGTTGATGTCGCTGTCCCTGATTGCCTCGATCTCGTCAGCATGGACACTGGCATTGATTGAGTTGTAGATTGCTCTGTCAGCTACACCGATCTCTGTCACATACTCTGCTGCAGCTGCACGTACATCGCCGGCAGATGAGTCGATAAGGAATGGTGTCTTGTCATCAATATCAACGAACCAGTCGATATATTTCTTGATCGCTTCCGGTGTTTCTCCGACAATCTGGTTTACGATAGGGTTACCAGTTACCTGTCCCATGTCAACCATTCCCTGCCAGAGTCTGTTTGCAGCCTCTACATCGAAGACACCCTTGTCTTCATCAGTCACGATCTTGTGCCTGTTGTAGAACATCGTTCCTATAAGCACTGTTGGGTATTGCCCTGGCTGGCCACCGAACTTGACCCCGCCGACATCGAATACTTCTTGTTTCTTGTCAAATTTGAACATATGAACAACCTCTTTATTTTAAATACCGAGCATAGGTGCAAGGAACAGAACGTACAGCAGGAATATGATAATTCCAACAACAGCTCCGTATAATATTCCTATGTCTCTTCCTACTTTCTTTCCGATACGTTGTGCTACTTCACTGTTAACAAACTCGATCTTCTCATCTATTTTGTTGAGTTTCTCAAGTACTGCATTGAAGTCTTCCGGGTCTGTAACTACGCTTGGTACCCTGTCGTTACTGTCAGCCATTTTACATCACCTTCCAGACGAACATAGGTATTATTACTACCATTACCAGCGCAAACACGAATCCTGCTATAAAACCAGACACGCCTGTTGCAGATACACCTGAATCAAGCTTCTGGTTCCTTGCAATAAGCTGGGCTCTGTAACGGATGTCTTCGATTACAGCTTCAATGGCTCCCATCTGTGGGCTTATGACCATTGGTACGCCTTTTCCATATTCTTCTTCTGCCATCTCAGTTACCTCCGAACAGTAGCATTCCAAGTAGTGACAATGTTATTGCAAGACCGATCATTACTCCTTCTACCTTTCCTGCATGCACACCGGAGTGGAACTTGTTAAGGTTACCGATAGCCATCATTTCTTTGTTGATGCTCAGTATCCTGCTTCTGACGGTTGCAATTTCAGCTGCCATTGGCTTAAGTCCGCCGGCTTCCGCTGCATCCTCGCTGTCTCCGCCACCTACTTCAAGTACCATTGGGTCTGCGTCGAAAGCTCCAGGGTCCTTAGATGCATATTCCTTTATCTTTGCAGTAATGGCATTCATGTCCTCAGTACCGATGAAATCGATACATTCGACCTGCTGCTGGAATCTCTCGATTGCTGCATCTGACAGGTTCTCCACATAAGGGATAGCACCAGATGCACCGACGATCCTGTTGTCTTTGACACCGTTCTGGTGGATCTTGACGATCGCTTCACCTGTAATGTGACCCTTTACTTCAGAACCCGTTACAAGAAGGAATCTGATATTTGGGTTTGATATTATGTGGGCAACCACTTTTTCAAGACCAAGGTTCTCGGTCTTACATGGACCTGTCAGGCATGCGCCTGCATCCAACTGTGGGCCTGCTGCAAGGTGTGAACCACATGTTACAACAGCAACACAGTTCTTTACGTCGCCAACATCGTATTCTCCCTTAAGGATTGGCCACCCTACTGCTGGTTCTCTTTTATCTACCATTTCACATCACTCCTAATGCGCCCATAACCAGAAGCATAAGTCCCGCAACTCCCAGACCGACCACTACGCCGTAGAATGTGTTACCATAGAAACCTGCGTGGTATGAAGTGTTTTCACGTCCTGGGAATGAGTTCATCAATTCTTTGTTTGGTGACAGGGAGTTGATAAGGTCATCAGCTATTTTGTCTAGTTCATCAAGCTGTGCCATTATAGGGTCCATTGAATACTGGATCACGTCTTCTCTTTCTGCTGCAAGAAGAGACGTAAGTGGGTCCAGTACAAGATGTGCTTCAGGGGCTACATGTACCATGCTCATTCCAATTCCTCCTTTGTAGGCAGCATGCCAGTTCCGACAACTACGTATGCGTCTCTCTTTACACGGTCATAGTATCCGCTGAATCCTATGTACCAGAGTGCAAGTCCTATGAGGATTGTGAGTGCACCGGATGCACCAGCGTTAACGGTTGCGACAATTCCTGCAACGATCATTGCGATTGCACCCTTTTCCAATGCGCACATAAGTGTCCTGTCCTGTTTCTCGTCAGGTCCGAGGTTTGCATTGAATGGGTGAAGAATTGCAAGTCCGCCTGCAATGAAAATCACTGCAATGTATCCTGTAGTGATTACCTGCGGGAGTACTACATCGAAGTCAAATGTTCCTGTCATTGCTACAGCAAGGCCAATGATGGTGATCGTTCCGGCTGTTGCGATCTCTGTCATGGATACTTCCATGATTGGGATGCCCATGCTAAGTACTTTGTTTGCAAGGACACCGATCATAAGACCGATGATGGCTGCTGTGATCAGTGCAATTACAGGTCCTGCTATGCCTCCAACTGCAAGTCCGAATGTTGCTGCAACTACTCCCATACCGAGTGCAAGCATACCGATTGAAGGTACACCGGTACCAAGACCGTAACTTGCTACCCTTCTGACTGCTGCTGCGCCCCAGATCATACCGCATATTGCACCAAGGGCACCGATGAAGGACATATATTGTCCGACCATGTCCACAAGGAAATATGCTGCGTATATTCCGATAAGTCCGCCTGCTACACCGAAGGCTATTATTTTATTCTGTGGGATTGCCTCTGCGGCTGCTCCACTTCCACCTGCTGACATTTACAGACCTCCTATTGTCAGTACACCGACAAGTGCACAGAAGAAAGTTGCTATAAGGGATGCGAGAACTGCCTTTGGCCATCTCTTGAACTTAGGGTCGTGGAAACCTTCGATGGTTCCTCCTATGTTATAGGACGGGATTACCGCATTCACGAAGAAGATACCTACTGCAAAAACACTGGCTATACCTACAAGCTCTGGAAGGGCAAGTCCGTTGTCAATGCTCATGAGTGCGTAGTATATCAGGGAACCACCAATACCACCGAGGCCACCACCGATTACGCCACTTACATAAGATACGGTTGGAAGTCCGTGTCCCTCAGTACCCTGTGAGACGTAGAGGTCCTGTCTGTCCTTTGTAATTGGGTCATACTTGACCTTTGCTGATGCTGGTGGACAACCGACACCATATGCATATACCCATGTTCCTACTATCATTGTCACAGATATCATGATCATTGCACCGGCTGCACCGGATGCAAGGATAAGTGCCATGCTATCTGATATCTGCATCATGGCACCTGCTGTTACAAGACCTGTAAGACCTGCACCAGCTGCGAGCTGTACGGTACCTGTACCGATACCTGTCGCCTGTGCCATAGCTGCCGGAGCACCACCTACTGGTACGAAGTGGACACTCCATGAAATGAGTACTCCACCTAATGTGATAAGGATCACGTAGAGTATGTTTTCCATTAAAATTCCTGCTATATCGATCATGCGGCCACCTCTGCTTCTGCTTCATCTTCCTTGTATGTTCCATATGCAGCACGGGCAGCAACTTCAATATTCCTGTTCCATAAAATAAGTATAAGTACAATTATTACACCAGCGATGACTGAAACCCAGCCGATCGCATCTCCCTTTGTAGCATCGAACACTGCTGTGATCCAGCCACTGAGGAAAACGGTCATTCCAAAAGCAAGACCTGTTACAGGTCCACCGAATTTTGCGCAGAACCAGGAATTGTCGATACCATTTCTAAGGCCGGACTCTGCTTTTCTCACGATGTTACCGGAGTTTGCAGCGTTAAGACCTGATCCGTATTCGACGTTCTGGAATTCACGTTCTGCACCGTAGTGTACGTCACCGGTTGATGAACCGATAGCACCAACAGTGATTCCCCAAATGAATGCCAGAAGTGGCAGTGGGAATGGGTGTGCCAATACAGCCACCATAAGATATGATACCACAAGTATACAGAATGTTGTGATAAAGGAATATCCCATAATGACGGGTGTGTGACTTGCAATCAAATCAAGATAAACTGGTTGTTTGAAACGTTTCTGACTTGCTGATCTGCCGAAATATGCGGTCACTGAATATGTGCCATGTATTGCTGCAGCGACAATTGCTCCAATGACCAATGCCAGTACTGCAGATGCACCAGCGGTAATCAAAACGGATGCGGTTGTTCCTCCAATTGCACACATAAGTGCGTTCGATGGTGGTTCACCAGAAACAGCTTTACTATATATCCTGTGAGGATACATCATTTGGGGCGCTAACTGCACTTGAGAGTTCGGGTTACTTTGTGACCCAACATCTGATTCAAGGTCTTCAGAGGCACCTGCAATAGTTGCAGCTGCACCCATAAGTGCGAGTACGCCCATACCTGTGAGCGGTTCCATTCACATTTCCTCCTTTTTATGTTGTATTAATCAATTAAGCGTAATCGTGCCAAAATCACAATAATATTTTTATCGAGTCTCTATTGTAATTGCTATGGCGTAGACTAACGTCAAGTGGTTTGCATTATATTAAATACTTCTTAAATCTTTCGAATGGATATAATCAAAAGGATTGTTATTTTCGGTTGCATTGTTCTAAAATATCCGATAGCAACCAACGGTAAAAATATATATCTAAAAAAATAGTAAAAAATTGGATTTTATTCCCTTCGCACAAAGTTAAGTATATATATATCGGGTCGTGGCTTCTTGCCGCTGCCCCGGGCAAAATCCATGTAACACCTGTTACAAAGCACTCTGCTATTCAGTGAGGCAATCTCTGCCGTGCCAGGCACAAGCCTTGCAAAAAGAAAAGACGGCTCAATTTCAAGATTCTCTGAAGTCTCCTTCAGGTACTTACTAATATGCTCCTCAAATATTTCAAGGTCATCATATTGTAATCCTCTCGTGTTTATAGTAGCTCCTTTGCATCCGCAGGGGAGGGCAAAGGCATCCATCTCTATGAGAAAAACCGGTTTTGCCAGCAGGTTCCTCAGTTTGATCTCAAGCTCACCACGGTTCTTTGATAATGTTTCTGTAATTGTCATTATTTGCCTCCATTTTCCTTAAGGGGCTTGAGTACGTTTTCGCAACCTTCTGTGGAATACACTTTTATTATCTTCTCTGCCAGTCTTTTGCAGTACCCGCATTTATTGCAGACTTTATTGCATTGCTTCCACTGGGATATGGCACCATCCAGTTCTTTATTTGGTATGTAGAACAGGTCTTTCAGGTCCTTGGGACAATCCAGCAGGTCCATGAGGTTGCCATCATATGATTCGTTCGCATAGGCCTGGACATTGTTAAGTATCCAGTTGGGGAAATGTGTCCTTCCTCCTATCTTGAAGATGTCTGTTATATGCTTGTATTCCTTAAGGTCTTCCGGTCTTATCCACGGCGACTTGATGAGCTGTTGAGGGTCGCTTATTCTGAGTGACAGGCACTTGTAATAGTAGTAGTCATCAAGTACATTCAGTTTTGGTCCCGGTCCGTTTGCATGGGAAAAGAAATTGAAGTGCGCATATCTGAAAGGACACTGATAAAGACATCCTTCATTTACCAGAAGTTTCAGGTCAGTGGAAACTGCACCCCTTATCGCTTCCAGTTTATCGAAGTCCCGGTTAACAACCGGGTCTATTACTATGGTATTTGCTCCAAGTTGTTCATAGAATTCTGCCTTCTGCGGAGAGTCAACAAACGAAAGGACCGATACCACGACTTCCATGTCATATTCCTTTGCAAGCATTTCCACAAAGTACGGCTCTGCAACGGTTATGGAATCTATCCCGATGTTATTTAGCTGCTTAAAATACCAGCTGATCCTGTTGTATCCTTCAGGGGTGAGGTGTATTCCTCCCATACATGAACTGTTAAGGACGATCTCCATTTTGACTCCCTTCTCATGTGCATACCCGGTTTGCTCAGCTATATCTTCAAGTCCCGGTGCACTGAGATTTGTCCTTCCGGTGCCCACATAGTCCGGAGTACCAGCCATGTAGATGCCATATATATCTTTGGAACCGTTGAGCAGTTCCTCAAGTCCCTCAAGGTGGCCAACATGTGGCGCATACAGTTTCATTGTTTGGTGGTACTCTTTAATTTAGATAAGTATTTTGGTTCTCCGAAATAAAGCAAAAATCTTATCAAGGGCTATTCTAACCAGTTAGTCATGATATTAGGTGCTTCATCCTTTGCAGGCAACTTTTCCCAAATAGCTTCTGAATTGCAATCCGTAGAACTTTACATGCCAAAACTTGGTGTGTATGAGAATTCCATATTGCAACAGGATATTCTTGAGTCGATACTTGACGAACTATCTGCATTCGACCTGCAAACCTCACTTCATGCTCCCTATTTTGCAGATGTTCCTACCTATCCCAAAGATGTGGTTGTTGATACTGCTGACATGGGAGATCGGGAGTTTCGTCTTATCAGGGAATCCATTGAACTTGCCTCAAGGCTTGGTTCAAGGGCGATCGTCCTGCATCCCGGAAGATTTGACCACGATCATCAAGCCTGTTTCAATAAGATGGTGATCAACCTGAAAGTCCTTGCCGATTATGCTGAGGACTGCGGAGTGCTGCTGGGGCTTGAGAACAAGGAAGGTACTTCAACCGGCAATATGTGTTGTAATGCCGAAGAACTTGTAAGGGCCGTTGAAGAGGTGAATTCTGATAATCTGGGTGCAACTTTTGATATTGGTCATGCGAACCTGACCTGCGGGGGCGACCGTACAAAGCTCCATGAATTTGCAAAGACGCTTGCTCCATATGTGGTCCATGTGCATGTCCATGACAATGGAGGGGTCTGGACCAGCAATTATGATGGGGATGAACACCTGGCTCCGGGGGCAGGGACAATTGATTACAGTGCCCTGAAGGAATTAGGGGGTTACAAAGGAATCTACAATATGGAAGTTTTCTCCATTGAAGATGTGCGTTCAGGAAAAGAAACAATAAAAAAGGCTCTTAGCATGGTGTAATGTGCAATGCTATTCTAAAGCCTTTTTTATTTTGTTTTGACTTTTAATCTTAAATCATGTAATTTGGTGGCACTACCAATACAAGTACGTCTGATATTTGCAGTACTTTCTCTGTGACGGACCCTACTAGCTTTTTAAGGCCATTTTTGCCCTGTGTGCCAATGACTATGCGATCAACGCCTCTATTTTTCGCAACCTCAACAATTTTCTCGGGCGCGCTCCCGTCCTCTATAAGGGCCTCGATTTTATCGCTGTCGCATCCTGATTCCACAAGAATATCTGTGATCGTGGAGATTACGCTATCTGCTCCTTCTTTTTGCCATGTCTTTCTTGAGAATCCCTTGTCGGGGACAACGTGAAGGACAATTAGCTCATACTCATGTTTCAAAGCTATCCTGGCTGCAACCCTGGCTGCATTTGAAGAATATATGGAACCATCTGTAGGGATGAGTATTTTCATTCAATTTGTGAATTGAACAAGTTATAATTAAATATGTTGGAATACCATTGTGTAACACAATGGCTGCAATACAAGGTATGTGTCAGTCTTATGATGGGTGAATGGCAGTGAATAAATATCGTAAATTCAAGAAGGTGGATAACAAAAGTTATTCCGATGTAACTCGATTTTTGAAAGAAACAACACATCTTACAGCAAGGGAATGGGTCGTGTCCCGGATGTGTGCGGATTTTAAGAATCTCTCCAACCAGTCTGAAATGACGTGGATAGGTGAGAACCTGCCGGAGCTTGTTCCGTTTATGGATGAGTCTTATTCAAGGCAGGAAGTCTCAAATGCCAGGTCATCTTTCAAGAAAAAGGTACAACGCAGTGGCACTACATTTTTTTATGCATATTATGCAGGTCTGATCACGCAGGAAGAGATGCTGTCGATGATCCATCAGATGGTGAATGACATCAAAAAACTCATGGACACTGAGGGAAGTGATGTTCCTGAAGGACATGCCACAGAGGTCCAGATGCTCGTTGCAGAGGTGCTGAGGAATATAAATGAATCACTGGATGAAGAGTATTAGCACTCTTCAAGTCCATTTCTTTTACAATAGTTGAGGTATCCAAGCAGCATTCTCATCTCGACCTGCCTGATATATCTTGCCTGTACCTTGGATACGTGCAAAGTATTATCTCCTATCTTCAGTTTTATGTCTGAATCCTTGGGCACACTCATGTCTGCAGAAACAATGGCAGGTCCGCCACAGGTAGTACACAGGCGGTAGTCCTTATTTGAATTACGGATAAAGTCCTCAACTTCATTCTCAACTTTAATCTCTCTGGTGGTGTCTATCATGCGTACTAGGCAGTATTCTGTATACTTAAGTCTTATCCGCCATATTCGTTTCTCCGGTACTTATCAGGGCAAATTTAAATTCAATGAGTTGTATTGTTAAATCCATGTTGATGAAAGACAGAGGTAAACTGGTCATATGGCCTGCGTACATAGATAAAACAAAATCAAGAAGTGATGGACGTATAATCTCCAGAAAGTCATCAGTGGAATCCCCAACTCTCAATGAGATCAATCTCGCGGCAAAGAAACTGGGACTTAATCCTGAGGTTGAGGCAGACAAGGCTTATCCTCGCAGCTGGTGGGAAAAAAGTGGAAGGGTGCTTATTGATAATACTGCAACAAAGACCCATCTTTCCAGAAGGATATGCTCCGCTATCAAGGAAATGCGTTCCTGATAGTTTACTATTTTATTTAAAAAAAAGAATTATTAGAATATGGCTTATGCTAATGGCCACATTCCAAAGTTTGCATCAAGTATAAGGATAGCAATTCCGATAACTATGCCGATAGTGATCACGGTTTTCGGGTTAATGTGTATTGCTTTTTTGTCAGCTTCATAATAGCGCATAAGACCGGCAGATGACATCAAACCGTTACCGCTGGATTTCTTCTTTGACATTTTTATCTCCGTATTTAGTGTTTATATCCGTTATTAACTAGATATTATTGGTTATTATTAATTTATTTGTCCCTTCCATGTAATTAATGGTTTAAAAGACTGTGCCTCATGCGAGGAGTTCGTCCAGCAGGAATGGCGGATAGAATACTCCCTTCTCTGTGATGACAGCGGTCACATTTTCCATTGGTGTGGCATCGAATGCAGGGTTGTACACCTTTACATCTGCAGGTGCTATCTGTACATCCTTGAAGAAACGCAGCTCATTGGCATCTCTCTCTTCGATGGTAACAGTGTCTTCCCAGTTATTCGGGTCAAAGGTGGATATGGGGGCCGCAACAAAGAATGGGATCTCATGTTCCCTTGCAAGCACGGAGTGTGTGTAGGTCCCTATCTTATTGAAGACTGCATCTCCGGTAATCCTGTCCGCACCTACGATCACTTTGTCAACCATGCCCTTGCTCATAACATGTCCTGACATTGAATCGGTGATAAGTGTCACATCTATATTGTCCTGCATGAGTTCCCAGGTTGTTATCCTGCCGCCCTGGTTGAGCGGTCTTGTCTCACAGGAAATGACTTTAATCTCTTTGCCTGCCTCGATAGCAGAGCGAATAACTCCAAGTGCCGTTCCCCAGTCAACACATGCCATTCTGCCTGCATTGCAGTGAGTCATGACGGTATCTCCGTCTTCCAGCAACTTTGCTCCGTGTTTTCCAAGTTTCTTGTTGGTTGCCACGTCCTCGTCAGCGATATTCTTTGCTTCGGACAGTACCACATCCTTGATACCATCTAGGTCATATGCATCCGAGATCGCGTCTATTGTCCTGTCAACACCCCATGCCAGGTTTACAGCAGTGGGACGTGTTGCCTTGATGGTCTTTGCAGCTATTTGCAGGTCCTTTGTGAGTGCATCCATGTTGCTGGCACTGCTAAGTGTTGCGGCAAGTGCGATACCATAGGCACCGGCAGCTCCAAGCGCAGGAGCACCCCGCACGCGCAGGGACTTGATAGCCTCACATAATGAGGCAAGTGTTTTACATTCAATGACCTTGTACTCCATTGGCAGGAGTGTCTGGTCTATCATTACGATTGAAGCTGATTCATTATTCCAGTCTATGGTTCTCATGCTATCTGCTCTTTTAAAGGTATGGACTGGGATAAAAATGTGAAGGTTGGTGGGTTAGTCGTAGGTCATGGCGAAGATGAAGTTTAACAGATCTCTGGTAAGTTCATTATTATGCTACATAAGGTGCAACATTCGAATAGAGAAATTAACCGAATATCCTTAATATCAATCAGCTACTTGAAGTGGACATGGGTCTTTCAGATTACATTGGCAGGTACTGGGTTGGGGCCGAGGCTATTTATGCAGTAATACTTGCAATGACCTTCACAAGCGTTCTAAGGACCTATATTGCCACATCGGATGCCTCACATTTTCCTCTTGTATATTCTGCGCTTTTCTGCTGTGTCGCCTGGGGAATCGCAGATGGCTCTTTCTATGTATGGGAGCGGAAGTACAATCTACGGATGGAGAATGATATAATTGATATGTGCAGGTCAAAGCGGGAAAAGGATGCTGCAATATCCCTGATAGGCGAACAACTTGGCAACACTATCCTGAGCAACATAGCTGCAGATAAAAGGCAGAAATTATATGGTGATCTGGTAGTACATCTCGCAGCAGCCGGGAAAAAAGAGGCAGTCTCTGCCGGAGATATACTCAATATAATTCTTGGTACAACTCTTGTTTCCACGGTCGCAGGACTGACAGTCATCCTTCCGTTCTTCTTAATTGAAGATATGTACTTTGCCCTTACTATATCCAACTGGCTGGGCATATCTCTACTTTTCGTGATAGGGTACTACAGGACCTATGAGAAAGACCTGTTTGAGAGGCTCAGGTCAGGCTTCATCACTGCTGTTATTGGCATGATGATCGCGGCAATCACAGTCATGCTGGGTGGCTAAAGGCCTGGTAGAAATGCAATTAGTACGTCCTATTTACTCTATGGGGGCCTATTTGCCTTTCATTTATATACTCCCTCCTCATAATATCAGCCAATGCAAAAACCCCTGATAATCCATGATCCTGTTCACAAGACCATCATCCTTGATGAGTTCGAGCAGATGCTCCTGAGCACCAGGCACGTACAGCGTCTGCGTAACATCCAGCAACTGGGGTTAGTCGATCATGTATATCCGGGTGCCAATCATACTCGTTTTGAGCATAGTATCGGAACCATGCACATGGCATCGGTTATCGGTCAGTCCCTGTCACTTGAAGGCGAGGACATACGCAAGATAAGGGTTGCAGGTCTCCTGCATGATGTGGGCCATTCTGCTTTTTCTCATGCGGTTGAGAATGTGCTGAAGCGTAATCCTCAGTTACAGCCGGTGATTGAAGGGAAGAAGTTCATAAAACACGAGGCTTTCTCAAAAGATATTATTTCCAGGATACTGCCACAGGATAATTATATTGCAAGGTATGTGGAGTCCGAGTTTGACACAGACCCTTTCGACTTCTTTGATGAAATATCAAGGATGGCTACAGGTGATGCACAATCCATTTCAAAACCGTACCTTGCCCAGATAATTGCAGGTGACGTGGATGCTGACAGGATAGATTTCCTTCTGCGTGATTCCTATCATACGGGTGTTTCATTCGGACTCATAGACGTTGACCAGATAATAGGCAGCCTCATCATCAAGAATGGAACTGTTGTGCTGGGAAGCTCGGATGGTTCAGGTTACGGAAGTGACATGGCCCTCACGGCTGCCGAATCCCTTCTGATATCCCGCGCCCATCATTATACTGCTATCATTCATAATCCTAAGACCCAGGCTGCCCGGGTGATGTTGCTCTATGCACTTGAGGATGCACTTGAGTATTTCAAAGATGGGTCGGGAACAGAAGCTGCGAAGAATGAGATCGTTCGCTTCTTCACAGAGTACAATGACATTGACCTGCTCAATTTCATAAGGTCAAATGCATCTGAAAAGTCTCTTAAGTTACTGAATGACCTGCGTGATGGCCGGTTATATGTTCCGGTTGCCAGACTTAGCCAGAAGATAATCCGGCCTTCCACAAGGATGGCTCTCTCAACAATTGCACGGCATGGTGTAGCCACAAAAAGACTTGAGGCCAGACTTGCCCGGGAACTGGGGGATGTCCTTGTTGACCTTACGGTAGCCTCAGGTGTTCCCAAGAGCATGCGTGTTGCAATGGATCAGGAGGATGGTTTCTTCTACGATGAATCGGCGCTTGCCAACGGTCTGGTACGGGCAATATCCCGACAGTTGTCACTCACTGCGTTTTCTCATCCTGACGTGGTCACAGATAAGGATTCGGTTGCTGTGCTTTCGGAGTTGCACAGGGTTGTCGATGATCTTTCTCCCCGCCTCCTTAATTTCACCCGCGAAGACCAGTATCTGCCCATAGAGGGCATAATTCTGTTATTCTATGCCGTACACAGTCTTTTCGTAGATGAAAAACCGGATTTTATATCAATTCCGCGTCTTCGGCATATCACCTGGCTGTACCGCACCATTCGTGGGCTGGGCACGTTTCCCAAACTCAGGAACCTTTTCGATTATTCCTTCCATGAAAGGTACGGTTTCCCCTACTGTGAGAAGGTCTTTGAGGACATACAGGTGCTCGTTGCCATGGGTATTGTTGATGAGGACCTGCGTTACTATGAAAAGGATGGAAGGTTCCGGCAGAGTTATGAATATGTGCTGACATGGGAAGGGGTTGAATATGCAGGGTCACTTGCAGATGCCTACCGCACGGAATTCGAGGAAATGATGTCTCATCTCTCCATGAATAAACATTCTATAACAAGGGATATCGTTACAATTCCTTCTAATCGGTATGTCTCAAAAAAACGTCCTACAGGTGTAAAATAATGTTAACTGGTGAATTGGTTTTGTTGAAGACCTCCCACAGGGATAAGGTCAGAGAGTTCATCGTAAAAGTATCCGATGATCAACTACACACGGATTTCGGTATAATCGAACTGTCCTCTCTAGCGGACAAGGTCCCTGGTGATATTGTGGTGTCACACAAAGGCCAGGAGTTCACCATTCAGCGTCCTAAGATGCCCGATTTTTTCCGTCATGCAAAAAGAACAGGCGCCCCAATGATGCCCAAAGACATAGGTATGATAATTGCCTATACAGGACTCAATAAGGACGATGTTGTTCTGGATGCAGGCACAGGTTCTGGTATACTCACAATGTATCTTGGTTCAATTGCAAAACGCGTTGTAACCTATGAGGTAAGGGATGACTTCGTAGGGGTTGCCCGTAAGAATGTTGAAAATGCCGGCCTGGATAATGTAGAACTACGCTGTGGTGACATCGTTGAAGAGATAAAGAACCTCGATGAGAAATTCGATGTCATAACTCTTGATACTCAGAATTCAAAAGATGTAATTCCATATGTAAGGAATGTACTGTATCCCGGGGGTTTCCTTGCTACATATTCTCCGTTCTTTGAACAGACAAAAGAGATACGTGATGCAATTGAAGCTGCAAATTTCTATGAGGTGATGACCTTTGAATGCTCAGAACGTGAGATATCCTTTTCATCAAGGGGTACGCGACCATCTACTTCAAAAGTGGGGCACACGGGTTTTATTACAATAGCAAGAGCCTGAATATTTTTATCTTACGCCTTCGCCGGTGATGGTAAACTCACAGGTTCTGCCTTCTGGAAGTGAGCGGTGTTTCCATAGTTTTGCACGTCTTTTGCCATCTCCTGTTTTTTCAAGCTGAATGATGGTTTTTGATATGTGCTCTATGCCACTGCCACCTATGGGTCTCACGTTGCCTGTTGATATATCACTGTAGACCTGATTGGTCATAACGGCCACGATCCTGTGTTTGCGCGCAATGCCGTGTACAAAACCTATCTGGTTTGCCAGTTCTCTTCTGGTCCTTATGCTTGATTCTTCCTGGTCAAGCTCTAATCTGTAAAAAGAAGTTGCAGAATCTATTATTATAAGGCCGATCCTGTCTGAGATGAGTTTCTCTATTTCCATTACCGCAGCATACTGTTCTTCAAAATTATGAGGTTCAAAGATGATTATTTGCTGTGCAATGTCTTTTGCATTCTCTCCGGCTATTTGCTTGAATCTGTCAGGGGAGATCGCTTCAGTATCTATATAGATGACCTTTTTCCCATTTTTAACACATTCTACTGCAAGCTGAAGGCAGAGATTGGTCTTCCCGCTCCCGGCTTCTCCGTATATTTGTGTCACAACGCCAGCCTCAAATCCTCCTCCCAGAAGTTCGTCAATAGGCTTGCAGCCGGAGCTTAGTTTTTCAGTTATCTTGTACACCTCTTGATTGGATTATGTGCTATATAGGGTTTATAATATACATCTTTTGGCAGTAGGATCGTACTTTTCTTTGTGTACTTTTTGTTTGCTTGTATTGTGGGTAAATTTTAATTCAGTTTCTTTCATATGAGTTATAATCACATATGGTACTAATTAGTTATCATGTGTGTTATCACATATGTTTCAGACATGGTCTAATATTCTCGATTGTATATTCAAACGATGTTTGAAAAACCATTATTAAGCTATATGGCATTTGTATAATTTACCTTCTGGAAAACAAGGTGATTATTATGACAATGCCGCTTGATTATGCTTTTATCATATGGCATTGTTGTTCCTCTCCAGAATGGTACTAATATAATAAATTAATTATATACTATGAAGGGACGCGAGAAAATGGTTGAAGTGGTTATATATACAACAAAGACTTGCCCGAAATGCGAGCAACTGAAGAAGGTACTTACGGCAAAGGAAGTTGCTTTCACAACTGCAGATATGTCTACTCCTGAAGCTTTGACCGAACTTAAATTCAATGGTGTTTTCACCATGACTGCCCCGGTACTCCAGATCGGCGATGAATTTTTAACACATAAAGAACTGTTCAACGGTCCTGAAGTGAATCTGGAAGTCCTGGGTAGAATACTCTAAGTGCAATCAAATTGAGGTGGAATGATGGACGTATGTGCTACTAAAAAGGAAAAGACAGGACTTGACAGGTCAGACTTGGGAACTGACATGCAGGTTCACGCAGAGGAAGATGAGAGGACAGATATCAGTATGACACCATTAACAAAACAGCATGCTATACAGAAGACACTCGATGGCCATGATATCTCTATAATGCCAAAGGTGCGCACCACAGCAGGACACATGGTTGATTGGGACCGCAGTGTAATTGTCAATCAGTTGCTGAAGGAGACAAAGCTTGCTGAGAGGTTCCATGGCAAACCTGGCATCGAAAAGGATGAGGCTCATAACATTGCAAAAGAAGTAGAGCGTCTCATCAGAAGCCTTGACCTTAAGTTCCTTTCAGGTCCGCTTATAAGAGAGATCGTGAACATGGAACTGCTTCAGAGGGGCCATGTTGAATGGAGAAATGTTTCCACGAGGATAGGTACTCCTGTATATGATGCCTGTGAGATTGACCTCGGAAGTGGTTTCGAGGCAAATGACAACGCAAACCTCCAGGAAAATGCTGAGACATCCCATAAGAAGAAGGCTGACAAGATCTCCAAGGAACAATACTTACTTCTTCTGCCTACAAAGCTTGCTGACATGCATCTTAACGGTGATATTCACATTCATGACCTTGAGTATCTAGGCACCCGGGCATTCTGCCAGGACTGGGATCTCAGGTATTTCTTCTATTATGGTCTCATGCCAGACGGCTCAGGTGCCAAGGCAAGCGTCGCCGGCCCTGCAATGAAGGCAGAGGTGGCTATACTCCATGCAGTCAAGGCTCTGGGAAGTGCACAGACCAACTTCGCAGGTGGGCAGGGATTCTATAATTTCCTGACATTCCTTGCTCCATATCTTGAGGGCAAGAGTTACAATGATATTAAACAGCTCATGCAGATGTTCGTGTATGAGATGACCCAGATGATGGTAGCCCGTGGTGGACAGGTCGTGTTCTCCTCCGTTCAGCTGTCTCCGGGTGTACCAAAACTCTGGAAGGATAAGCCAGCTGTTTACAAGGGACGTGTACATGATGGTACCAATGGCACACAGAAGCGCACCTACAGCGAGTTCGAGCGCGAAGTACGTCTTTCCTTCCAGGCACTTATGGATGTAATGATTGAAGGTGATAATTGGGGCAAACCTTTCAATTTCCCTAAGCCTGAAATATCCATCGAACCTGACTTCATGCAGGAGGATGAATTCTTCAACAAGGCACATCCTGATTTGCCGGGTTATGAGGCACTCTATGACATGACCTTTGAACTTGCAGCAAAGTTCGGCACTCCGTATTTCGATAACCAGCTACCTGAATACCGAGGTTCAGGCGAAGGCATATCCTGCTATCAATGCTGTGCATACCAGTTCTCAGCAAATGCTGATGCAGATGACAGTTTTGATGATAAGCTCATGTTCAAGGACGGGAAGCATTTCTCAATGGGTTCCTGGCAGGTCGTGTCTCTTAACTGCCCAAGGGCAGCATATAGGGCTAACGGGGACGATTCTGCCCTGTTTGCAGACCTCAAGAATCTCATGGATCAGTGTATAGGTCTTTTCAAGACAAAGCGTAGCTGGATGGACAATATCATTGAGAATAACAGGATGCCTTTTGCAACACAGAGGCCAAAAGATCCTATAACAGGTGAAAAGGGTGCTGTTGCAGTTGATATTGATGCACTTGTCTGTACAATAGGTGTTATAGGCATCAATGAAATGGTGCAGTATCATACAGGTTCCCAGCTGCATGAGTCTAAGAACTCATTCAAATTCGCCATCAGGGTGATGACTGAGATGGAGATGTATGCCAATGAGCTCAGCCAGAAACACGGTCTGGAAATAGCCCTTGCACGTACTCCTGCTGAAACCACAGGTCAGAGATTCTCCGTGTCCGACATGCTTCATGAGGAATACAGGGATTGTGTACTTGAAGTTGTGAAGGGTGACAAGGAAGCCGCTCTTGCGAACCTCAGAAAGACCACTGATCTGCCTGTCTACTACACCAATGGTACTCATGTACCACCAGGTGCCAACATATCGCTGATCGACAGGATGAACATTGAGCATGTGTTCTTCCCTATCGTTGACGGAGGAAACATCTGTCATATCTGGATGGGTGAAGGTGCCCCTGATGCAAAGGGTCTTAAGGAGTTCGCAATGAACATTGCAAAGAACACCCAGATAGGTTACTTTGCCTTCACCAAGGACATGACCATATGCCTTGATGACTTCCATATGATGTCCGGCCTGAAGGAAGCATGTAATAACTGTGGCTCTTCACACGTGGAGCAGATGTCCAGGGTAACCGGATATGTGCAGGCTGTCGGTGGATGGAACAATGGTAAGAGGCAGGAACTTGCAGACAGGATGCGCTACAGCTCCTCAGACATGATCTGATAAGTATGAAAGTAAACTATGGGAATACTGTTCCCATATCAACAGTAGATTGGCACGGAAAAGTGTCAATCGTCTTCTTTTTACGTGGTTGCCCTTACAGGTGTCCTTATTGCCAGAACCATGCGCTTCTTTTTGACTCTAATCTGGTAGGTACTTCAGTACTTGAAGCAGAGATAAAGAAGTCCCGAGCCTTTGTGAGCAGTGTGGTTTTCTCAGGTGGTGAACCTTTGATGCAGAAGGAAGCTGTGATGCACCTTGCAGGGTTTGCAAAAAAGAATGGCCTGCTTGTAGGTATTCATACCAATGGCTATTATCCTCACGTAATGGCCGAACTTATAGAAAAAAGGCTTGTGGACAAGTTCTTCATCGATGTCAAGGCTCCACTGAATGATGTGGAAAAGTATGCAAAGGCAATCGGATGCAAGGATTATTCCGACATTCACATTGACCCGCAAATTGTGATTGAAAAAGTGTGTGAATCCATTATTATCGTTCTGGAAAAGAATGTTGAACTCGAACTGAGAACAACCATCATCAGGGATTTCATGGGAAGTTCCGATGAGGTCTCAGAAATTGCAAGGTCAATTAATGAACTTACAGGTAGTCGTGAACCTGTTTATGTTCTTCAGCAGGGTTTTGCTGAAAATGCAATGTTGGAATCCCTCAGGGATATAAAGCCATTAAGCAGGGATGAGCTTCTTGAACTTGCCCCTATTGCTCATGAGTTCCTGGACAATATATATGTAAGGAGCAGAGAGAAAGGCAACGAAAAGGTTAACTTCGAATCAGTTTGAAGTTTAAACAATTTTTTAATACTTCCCGGTCCTTCATTTAATCATGATCAAATCAGGTTTGAGTGATTAAATGAAAATGAAATATAGCTTTACAGTAATTATTCTTTTACTTGTGGCCACCCTGGTCTCAGGATGCATGGCTGTCAGGGAAGAAACTTATTCGCAATCTGCAGATATTGTTACTACGGAATACTATGATGACTCTTCTGCAGGAAATATGGTTTCTACAGAAGCGGATTATGGCGGAGCTTCTACAGTTTCGGTTGATCGCAAGACGATAACAACCGTTGACATGACAATAAAGGTCGATGATGCTGCGGCAGTCATGGATGAGGTCTCAAAGATTGCAGTGGCTTCGGGTGGCTATGTTGCAAGTTCCTCTGTATATGATTCATATTATGATTCGAGTACACGCAAAGAGGGCTATATTACAGTCAGGATTCCGGAATCCGAGTATACTTCATTCCTTGGGAATGTTGAAGCCCTGGGTGAAGTTACCTCTAAGAGTGTAAGTGCTCAGGATGTCACGGAAGAGTATATCGATGTAACTGCCCGCTTGGACAACCTCGAAAGGCAGGAAACACGTCTTCAGGAAATACTCAACATGACTGTAACGGTTGAAGATGTTCTGAGTGTGGAAAAAGAGCTTGAAAGGGTGCGTGGTGAGATAGAGAGTCTTACAGGAAGGCTGAACTACCTTGAAGACCGGATAGAGTTCTCAACAATCAATATACGTGTCACAGAACCCACGCCAATTACACGTTCATGGGGCATCAGGGATGCGATATCAGAATCTGTAAATGGATTTATCTCAATGGTAAATGCATTGATAGTACTTGTGGGATATCTTCTTCCATTGGTTATCGTCGTTGCTGTTCTTGGAGGAACTTTTGTTGTGCTGAGAAAAAGAATTCGCAGATGATGCCCTATTCTGCTTCAGTACCAGTTGTTGATGTTTACACATCAGCAAAATTTATTTATTAAGAACCGGTTCTATTAGTTTATTAAATTGTAGTATATCCTTCACTTTGAGTAATTATATATAGTCACATCAAAATAGCAGGTAAAATATGACTGGCTCTACTCCTGTATCTGAGATTGGTGAACGTTCACTGATAAAGCGTTTATCCGGTATTTTTAATGTTGGTTGTAATCCTGATGTTCGCATCGGATCAGGAACTGATGATTGTGCGGTTATCAATATTTCTGAAGATGAGTATATGGTGATAACAACCGATATGCTGCACCGAAAAACAGATTTTCCTCTTCAGATGACTCCCTGGCAGATCGGCTGGATGTCGGCTGCTGTAAATTTCAGTGATGTGGCATCAATGGGTGCACGTCCTATAGGTTTTCTTTCGGCCATGGGTTTTTCCAAAGATACTGACATCGCTTTTGTTGAAGGTATTTCAAAGGGAATGGATGATTGTGCCAAATTCTGTGGCACTTCTGTTATTGGTGGGGATATTGACACCCATGACGAACTGACAATTACTGGCACAGCACTAGGAAAGGTCAAAAAATCCGAACTTCTGACCCGAAAAGGTGCCAGAGTAGGTGACAAGGTCTGTGTCACAGGTTTTGCAGGTTCTGCCGGTGCAGCGCTTCATGGCATAGAAAAAAGCATAGATATTCCTGATAATCTTCTCAATAAATTACTCACACCGATCCCACGTGTAATGGATGCAATGGAGCTGGCACGTTCAGGTGCTGTAACATGCATGATGGACACAAGTGACGGCCTTGCCATGTCCCTGCATGATCTTGCAGACCTCAATGGTGTAGGTTTCCTGATAGAAGAAGATGCTCTTCCGATACAGCCTGAGGTCTCAGAATTCATTACATCTGATCCTGATATTCTGATCGATTTCGCGCTTTATACAGGCGGGGATTTCGAGCTTCTTTTCACAGTTTCGCCTGAAATGCTTGAATCTGCGCAAAGCGCATGTTATTTAAATGTTATAGGGGAAGTAGTTGGTCAGGAAGTTGGTACTGTCATTAGTTGCCGCAACGGGCAAAACCTGACGATAAATCGGAAAGGTTATCTACAATTGGGGGATTAAGATTAGGTCATATAGTTTACGGTATTGAGATTTAACAAGGAAGTTTTAGAATGAGAAATAAACTCAAATTCATTTTATTTGGATCAATCCTAATTATGCTCACAGGATTGGCATTGGGATTGCCAGGTCCTGTGACTGGTCTTGCTGAAAGTTCGACAGGTGATAGTTGGATCGAATGGAGTTGGACAAATCCAGTTGATGCTGATTTCAATGAAATTCTTGTTTATTTAGATGGTAGTCCGGTGGCCACGTTACCAAATACAACTACCTCTTATAACGCTACAAGTCTTTCTGCATCAACATTGTATGAGATTAGTACTATTACGACCAATTTCACAGATGAGAGTGACCCAAGTTCCTGGGCTAATGATTCCGCAACAACCAATGCAGCAGTCGATACAACTGCTCCTGGACCAGTAACATCTCTTAGTGGTTCAGCAGGTGTAACCTGGATCGATTGGAGTTGGACCAATCCTGGAGATTCTGATTTTAATGGTACAATAATTTATCTTGATGGTGTCCAGCAAACAATTCTGTCAAGTGGAAGTTCTTCCTATAATGCTACTGGCCTTAGTGAAACCACTTCTTATGAAATTGGAGTTAGGACAGTAGATATTATAGGTAATATTGGTGACTGGACAAATAATTCAGTAGTAACTTCTTCATCGGTTGATACAACTGCTCCCGGACCTGTGACTTCCCTTAGTGATTCAACAGGTGAAACCTGGATTGAGTGGAGCTGGACCAACCCCGGAGATTCTGACTTTGATGGTGTTATGATCTATCTTGATGGTGTCTATCAAACAAACCTTTCCAGTGGCGATACTTCTTACAATGCTACAAGTCTCAGTTCAAGCACCGCATATGAGATAGGTGTTAGAACTTTCGATACTTCAAGTAACATTGGTGACTGGACAAATGACACAGCTACAACTGATACTCCAAGTGGACCTGACACAACTGCTCCAGGAAGCGTAACTTCTCTGGAAGTGGATGATAAAGGAAGCAACTGGATAAAGTGGACATGGACCAACCCAACAGATTCTGATTTTGATTACAGTATGGTTTACATAAATAATGTCTTTATTGAAAATGTATCCGATGAGTACTATACAACAGCAAGCAACCTGAGTGCAAGCACCAGTTACACTATAAAACTCCATACAGTTGATGATTCAGGTAACATTAATACTACAGATGTTACAAACACAACAAGCACATATTCACAGACTTATTTAACAGGTGATAGGATCTGGGATGAGAACGCTGACCAGTCTGAAGATAAATATATCTGGGATGCAAAAAGTTTCTCAGGTTTCTTCTATGATCTTGAATCCGGTCTTAGTTCTGAGAACATGACGATCTATAATATTGACCGATCACTAGGTGATGGGGATATTCTCTACCAGACAAGACCGGTTGAAACAGATTTCGAGCACAGTGGCTGGGGTTCATATCAGATCATAGGTTTCATGGCAGAGAAATACTTTGCAGGGTACATTGATAACACAACAATTGATGGTGCTGAAGAAGTAAGCATGATGTCTGCCGGTCAGTTATCAAAGATCCTTATAGATGACGACGAGAAGGAGTCTGCATATGCTGGTTCATCACTCACTCTGGAAGACGGTTACGAGCTCAATATCGTTGAAGTTGATGTGAATGGTAACAGTGTATACGTCACCCTTACAAAAGATGGTGATGAGCTGGACAGCGACGTAGTTGCCGGTGGAAGTGATTACGTCTATAAAGATGATCTCGGCGATGCTGATGATGTTGTAATACTTGCTATTCACTTCGATGAAGTATTCAGTGGTCAGGAAACGAGTGCTGTTTTTGTTGAAGGTATCTTCCAGATATCTGATAATTACCTTGAACTTGATGATGGGGAAAGTTATGGTGAAATGGAGATAACATCCATCAGCGATGACCTGATCGAAATGGAAAATGATGGAACAGTTTCCCTTTCCAAAGGAAAGTCGATCACTCTAATGGGCAAGATAAAGCTCATAGTAGCTGACAACGATGACCTCAGATTCGCTCCATATGTGGACATGTCAGACCCTGGCACATATGAACTCCGTGGTACTGTTGCAGAAGACGATGACCAACTTACATGGACACCATTGAACTTTGAAGGTTTCTATTACGATATTGATGAAGGAATCCAGACAGAAACCCTTGAGCTAACCTCCATTGATGACAGGAAAATACCTTCAGGAGCTCTCGAATACACAAGCACTGCCAAATCCGTTGAATTCGAACATTCCGACTGGGGTGAGTTCAACGTTATAGGTTTCATGGCTGAGAAGTATTTCGCAGGCTATAATGCCGATACAGATGTCGATGGTGTGGATGATGTAAGTCTCATTTCCGATGGTCAATTATCCAAGGTCCTGATGGATGAGGATGAAAAAGTTTCAGTCTACTCAGGCTCATCACTGATTCTTGAAGAAGGCTACACTCTTGATATAATAGAAGTCGATACGAACGGTGAACGTGTACTCGTTGAATTGTATCAGGACGGGGACGAAGTAGACTCTGGCATTGTATCTTCAGATGCGGATTATGTCTATGAGACAGACCTTGGCGACTCAGATGATGTGGCTCTTATTATAATCCACTTTAACGAGGTTTTCAGAGGTAGTGAAAGCAATGCTGTTTTTGTTGAAGGTATCTTCCAGATTTCAGAGGATTACATTACCCTTGAAAGCGGCGATAACTATGGTGAAATGGAAGTAGACAGCTTCAGTGATACCTCGATCGAGATGAGTAATGAGGATGCTATTTCCCTTACAAAGGACAAGGAAATCGAATTGATGGGTGATGTGGGTATAAAGGTAGCAGACTCAAGCACCCTCAGGTATTATCCATACGTTGAAGTAACAACTGCAGCTTCCCAGACACTGGACATTGATCTGAGCGCTTCCACCATCACAGAAGGGGACGAAATAACTATCACCGTAACTGCACGTGGCGCATCAATTGGTGATGCTACTGTTAAGGTAGAAGGCACAACTATCGGAACAACTGGTAGTGATGGTGAAATTGATTATACTGCTACAGAAGCAGGCAAACTTGAGATTACAGCTGAAAAAGATGGATATGCCTCTGGTTCAGAAGACCTTGAAGTTATAGATGCTGACGATGAGACCAAGAAGATGAGTATAGAAGTCTCACCGGATGAGGTTTACGAAGGCACATCTATGACCATTTTTGTTCTGAAAGCCATCGGAGGAGATTCTGTTTCCGGAGCATCAGTCACATTTGATGGCAAGTCTCTTGGTACAACTGACAGTGATGGTACTATAACATATACTGCTACTGAGGCCGGTACTCACAAGCTGATTGCTACTAAATCAGGTCTTCTTGAGGCAGAACTTGATCTGAAGGTCACTGAACTTGCAGCTAATTTTGAGTTCAGTAATCTGGAAATCTCTCCTCTTGAAATAAAGCAGGGTAAAGAAGCTACGATCAGCGTCGATGTTGCCAACACAGGTACTGCAACAGGCGATTACACTGTGGACCTTAAGATCGATGATGTAGTCGTTGATTCACAGCTTGTTAGTCTCTCTGTTGGTAATTCTACTACAATTGAATTTACTCATGTAGAGGAAGAGCCTGGAACATATGAGGTGAAAGTTGGTGGCCTTACCACCACCTATGAAGTGTTCGAGAAATCCGGTACTGTATTCTACGTGCTTGGAGCGATCGCACTTGCAGCAGTGGGAGGAGCAGCTTACCTTTTCACCGCAGGTGGATGGACGGTAGAAATAGCACAGGCAAAAGCAGCTGAAGCAATTGAAGCAGTAAAAGAGTTGATCGGAAACCTCCGATAACTCTTTTTATCTTATTCTTAACTTATTTTTTTTGCCACAAGCTCTATAGCTTCTAAAAGACTGTTCTTTGGCATTATCGTGGCAACAGGTATTCTCAGTATTTTCTCAACTGTGGGGCTCACTATTGGTGCACAGACCAGAGCTTTCGCTCCATCTCTTTCAGCACGAACTGCAGCGATTATGGCCTCTTCCATGGAGGTTGCTGAGTATTCCCTGATCGTACAAAGACTTCCACATATCTTTCTCTTAGTTTCACTGATATTGTCAAGCACTGGCCTGGCAGCAATAACAGCAATGAACTCACCTTTTTCTGAACCTTCCAGTCTCTTTACTGTTTTTATTATCTGTCTCAAAGTTTTGACATTGGGTTCCCGCTTCCCAGACATAATTTTGTAAAGAGTACTGGCAGGAATGCCTGCATTCTCAGCAAACACTGCCATATTCATATTCAGTTCTTCTTTTATCGTATTGGAAAGGATCTTCCTGAAACTCTCGTCAGATTCAAAAACAGCATCTATTATTTTATCAGCAGCACTCATATCCACACACGCCTGTACTTCGTAATGCCCTATTAAGGTAAAGGTATCCCTTCAATTAATACTTTTAGGCCATCGCATCTCCTAAATGTAGAAATATATATAATATATTGAATCGTGCCTTTAAATTATCTATATATTACTCAAGGTGGTAATGTGAATTACAAACAGACAATCAAATTAACTTCCACTTTATTTTTTGTTTTTGCTCTGGTAGCAGCAGTATTCATCTCCGGATGTACTGAACAGACAGCAGAGCAGGACGGAGAACAGGCAGAAACAATCACAGAACTCACTTTTGGTTATCAGCCAAGCACCCATCAGATTGCATATATCACTGCAAGGGACAAAGGATGGTGGGCTGAAGATCTTGAACCCTACGGAATAGTGGAGATTGATGACAAACTCTTCCCTACCGGGGCACCTGAAATGCAGTCCATGCTTGCAGGAGATATCGATGTTGCATATGTCGGTGCAGCACCTGTCATTTCAGCTCTTGCAAGTGGTCTGGATGCAAAGATCGTAGCTGCAGTCCAGATACAGGGTTCAGATATTGTTCTTCGCACTGAGCTTCCTTATGAAAGCCCTGAAGACCTCAGAGGGCTTAAAATAGCAACATTCCCTCCAGGAACAATTCAGGATACTCTGCTTAAGAACTGGTTGAAAGAGAACGGTATTGACCCTGAAGAAGATGTCGAGATCCTTGGTATGAGTCCCGGGGATGCAATGACAGCGATCTCTGCAGGACAGGTTGACGCAGTTTTCCTTCCACATCCGGCACCATCAATGATCGAAAGTGAAGGTACGGGCAGGTCAGTTGTATCATCCGGTGAAATGCTTCAGGATCATGCATGTTGTGTTGTTGCAGTAAGTGGTGAACTTATACGTGAACATCCTGACATAGTTCAGCAGATCGTAGAAACCCATGCACGTGCAACCGAATACAATTCCGATAATCTGGACGAAGCAGCACAGATATATGCTGATGACCAGGATTGGGATGTAGAACTGGTAAAGCAGTCACTCAATGAATGGGATGGTACATGGGTTGCAGATCCAAATCTCATAATCAACTCCACTGTGGACTATGCACAGGTGCAGTATGAACTGGGATATATCAGCACTCCTCTTACACAGGATGACATATTCGATCTGAGCTTCTATGAAGCTCTTGATCAATAATTTTTCTTTTTTTTTTGATACTAATTTAAATAATAAGTAGGCATTTCTATTCTCTGTCCGGAGTTCTTTATCTCCACTAACCGGAGGAATCATGATAAAAAAACATCTTCAGTCCCTGAGTGAAAAAAGTGTGGAAATAGTATCTATAATTTCTGCAGTCATTCTCTGGCAACTCCTAGCTGTTTACATTGTGGGGAATAAATTTTACCTTCCAAGTTTTACAGATGTGACCTTTGCATTTCTGGAAATCATGGCAAAAGATGCAAAATTAACTATCCTTGGCCTGGATTATCAACTTCCGGTTTTACTTGTAGACCTCCTTTACAGTCTTATGCATTTCTGGATCGGCATGCTTTCTGCACTGATCATTGGTATTCCTGTAGGTATGATCATGGGTTGGTTCCGCATGATCGATCGTATAGTTGATCCTCTGATAGAGATAATTCGTCCTATTCCCCCACTTGCCTGGATTCCCTTCGCGATCATATGGATTGGTCTGAATCCTCTTGCAGCAGGTTTTTTAATATTTATCGGTGCTGTCTTTCCAATTATAATAAACACTTTTACAGGTTTTAAGAGCGTCTCCCGTGTTTATGTGGAAGCTGCAAAGGTGTTGGGTTGTAACACTGACCGCGAATTGATCCGGTATGTGGCTCTTCCTTATGCACTTCCTTCAATTGCCGCAGGTATCAGGATAGCCATGGGAGTTGGCTGGATGTGTCTCGTTGCCGCAGAAATGTTCGGTGTGAGCAGAAACGGGCTTGGCTACAAGATATGGCATCATTATTATCTGCACAACATGGACTTTGTACTTGTTTACATGTTAATACTTGGTTTCCTTGGTTTGTTCATTGACCGGTTGCTGCGTTATTATATCGATGGTAAGCTCCTTAGATGGCGTAAAGGGGTCGTGATATAAATGGGAAGGGTAAAAGTAAGTAATGTCTCCCGCAAGTTCATAAAAGATGGTGATAGCTCCACGCTTGCACTGGACAATGTCAATCTGGAAGTCGATGACAAGGAGTTTGTATGCTTTATAGGCCCTTCCGGGTGTGGAAAAACGACATTGCTCAGGATCATATCAGGTCTCGATAAACCGGATGCTGGGGAAATCTATCTGGATGACCAGAAAATAGATTCTCCTGGTCCGGATAGGGGAATGGTTTTCCAGGAATATTCACTGTTTCCCTGGAAATCGGTGATCGATAACATTATCTTTGGTCCCATCATGGGCGGGACAAAAAAGAAAGATGCGCTTGAAGATGCTGAAAAATACCTTGAACTGGTCGGGCTCCAGCAATTCAGGAACAGCTATCCCTATGAGCTATCAGGCGGCATGAAGCAGAGGGTTGCTATTGCAAGAGCCCTTGCAAATGAACCTTCGGTTCTTCTGATGGATGAGCCTTTTGGTGCACTGGATGCCCAGACACGCAATATTCTCCAGCAGGAACTACTGGAAATCTGGCAAAAAAAACATATAACCATCATTTTTGTCACACACAGTGTGGATGAAGCCGTGTTCCTGGCTGACAAAATAGTGTTGATGAGTGCGCGTCCTGGTAAAATAAAGGAAGTAATCAAAGTAGACCTTCCACGGCCACGTGAGCGAACAAGTCTTGAAGCAAATTTGCTCCGTGACAGGATATTGAAGTCTCTCCTCAAGGAGCAAAGTAAATAATATTATTTTGCGTTTCACTCCGAACGCACAATAACCTTTGTTCCTGATTCTATTTCTTTTATACTGACCTTCCCGACAAGTTCCATTGTGCTGCTTGCCTTCGCGAATTTGATCTTGCAACCGGGACGTACAAGCATTTCTTTTCCTGCAACGGCAGAACCATTTATCTCTACAGAATCCAGTATCCGAAGTTCGTCTGATACTTCTATATTGCCCTTTATCTCAGAGTTTGAACCTATGATGGCCTCATCTGCTTTTACATTCCCTTTCACAAAAGTTCCTTTTCCAAGTTTCAGGGTGCCCTTAACATTCAGATTCTTCCAGAAATTAGAACCTGCTCCAACTATGAAGTTTCCATCAATGTTGATATCTTCTTCAAAATAACTCTTTTTACCGGCAATAAAAGTATTGGAATCCTCATGATATTTCATTGAATTTTCACTCATCTTAGGTCACTCTGTCTAGTTCAATAGTTCCTCGTGATTATAAATGCTACTCAAAAGGTCAGTATTCTATTTCAATTCTAAGTATGAATTCAGTTTTGACTCTCATTTTTTTATTAGGCTTTATATACAATAAGAAATCAAATACTAAATATTATATATTATATTCCCAATATAATTACATGCATCTGGGTATTGCCAATGTAGATTCTCTACAATAGTTTGTCAGATTCATAGGTGTATAGATGGCCACAAAAAAAGAAATACTCGATTTTTCGGTTGATGAGAGTGATAACTCTCTCATACAGGAGGATTCGGTCAGAATACCCGGCACTAGTATCTCTTTTTCGGAAATTGAGCATTCACAGTTATTTTATGACCTTCTGGATTCCTTTATACTTTTAATTGATGAGAATGGCCGGATAATCCTGGCAAACAAAAAAGCACGAAGTTTTTTAGGCTTCGATGATGAAGACCTCTCAAATGAAATATTTTCAGACTTATGTCTTCCGGAAGATGAAAAAGAAGATATTCTCTCATTTTTCTCTTCGGTTTTATCGGATAATAATGTAAAACCAATGGCTCTGGAAACATCAATTATAGGGTCTGATGGGATACCTAAGACCTTTCTTTTAAACACGAGCCTGTTGAAAGACACAACATCTCCGGATAAGGCACTTCTTTTATCCTGTACTGATATTCAGGACAAAAAAGAACTTGAAACAGAGTTACTCTTTGATATTGAAATGATTTCTTCTCATCTGGATTCCGTTCCTTATGCATTTGTGCTCTCAGATTACGCCGGAATGATCACTTTCTGGAACGAGAACGCCAGTAAACTCTTTGGATATGAGAGGAACGAGATACTTGGGAAATCCATTAGCATAATAATGCCAAAAAGATATCGTAAGGCTCACGAAGGCTGGGATGAGCTGATATCCATCGGCAAATCCCCTGTAGTAGGAAAAATAATAGAAGTAACCGGTTTGCGTAAAGATGGTACGGAATTCCCCTTAGAACTGGCCATCACTACAACAAGGCTGAAGGGTGAGGTTTTCCATGGTGCTATCATCAATGATATCTCCAAAAGAAAAATGAAAGAAAGGTTGACGCTCATTGCCAAGAACAAATATCGCATGATGTTTGAAAAATCCCCATTGGGTATCTTCCACTTTGATGAAAAAGGCGTCATAACCCAGTGCAACGAAAATCTTGTGAAGATCATGGGTGTACCGGAAGAGAGTGTTATTTCTAATGTGATCGGCTTTAATATCGTAGAATCATTTGATGATAATAACTCTATCAAAAAAGCTATTATGCAGGTACTTGCTGGAATTCCTGCCAGTTATGAGGATGAATTCTGTTCTCCCTTCTCCGATAAAATAATTCCTATCAAAGCAGAATTCAGCCCGGTTATATCTGATGAGGGGAAGTTCATGGGGGGTGTATGTGTTGTTGAGGATTTCACCGAGCGCAAAGCCGCAGAAAAAGCCCTGAATCAGTATGCTCAAGACCTTGCAAAGGCCAATGAGGAACTAAAGTCCCTTGACAGGATGAAAGACGAATTCCTCTCTAACCTGAGGCACGAACTAAAGACTCCACTTATTCCAATTAAAGGATACAGTGAACTGATGTATGAAGAGGCACTGGGTGAACTGAACCAGAAGCAGAAAGATGCCATGGAAAAAGTAATGCTCAGCTCTGAAAGATTGAAAAGACTGATCGATTCTCTGCTCTATGTCAGTATTACTGAAGGTGGAAATGTCGAATATACTTTCCTTCCTCTCCGGATATCCGAGGTAATAGACGCGGCAATACACGACCGTTCTCCTGAGATTACCAGTAAGGGACATGAAATTGAAAAGTTAATTCCTTCTGATATACCGCTGATAGAAGGTGACCTGGAGTATCTTGAAGAAGTATTCGTAAATATAATTGACAATTCAGTGAAGTTCACCCCTGAAAGTGGGAAAATATCAATTTCTGTCACTCTGCAGGATAACAAAAGGATACACATACAGATAAGTGATAATGGGATTGGTATTTCCGAGGAGAATCTTCCTCATATATTCAACAGATTCTATCAGGCCGATGGTTCATCAACACGCAAGTACGGGGGTAATGGTCTTGGTCTTTACATATGCAAGAAGATCATTGTGGCGCACAATGGGGATATGTGGGCCGATAGCAAAGAAGGAAAAGGAACTACTATTCACATACTTTTACCTGTAAAATAATTTTCAGTTCATATATTGCCAGAGAGTTATAAGCGACAGGGATGTTGTATTGATGTCGCCTCCCTCTTTCCCCCACGATCCATTGCTGTTAATGTGTGATAATATCCATTTGAGGGGAATGGCAGTCTCATCCTTATGTCCTGTAAGTATCAGCGATTGAATCACAAGGTTGCTGGTAGCCAGTGTTTTCCAGGCACCTTCACTTTCTTGCTGCGAGATTATCCATCTGGCACGTTCAGCTATAAAATCGCTAAAGGTGTCTTCATTTTCAAGCTTTGCCTGTTTTGACAGTGCAGTGATTATCAGGGCAGTAGTTCCGGGATGCTCCCACTTTTTGCCATAATTATCAATAAGCCAGCCGCATCCTTCGGGGTTATATGAACCCATATCAGCAAGTGCTATCAACGCATATGTGGTGTCATAAACATCATTATTCCAGGACCTTTCAGCTTGTTCTGATAGCACCCATCTTTCAATATCTGGAAAAACAATGCCTTTAAGTGCAAGAGCTGAAGCAGCACGTGAGGTATCCCGCAGATCGGAATTCCAGGAATTCTCGGTTTTTGAGTTTATCAGTTTCTCTGTAAGCCCCTCTGTGTGGTTGTTTTCCTCATTCCAGAGATAACTTGCCTGGACTATGCGTGCAAGATCCTTTACTTTTGTTATCTTCTGTGAATAAAGCCATTTGAATGATGCTTCACTCTTAAAATCCATACTGTTCTGATGGTTCTGACATTTATTTATCTTTCTGCCTGCATTCCATTCTGTACCTGTGCCGCTCTTCGTACTCCTTTATCTTCCCCGGATTCCAGTTGTTCACATGCCCGTAGTACCCTGTAACTCTGGAGATGTGGTCAACGATCTCAGCCTGGCATTGTGGACAGCTTTCCTGAATTCCTTTTGAACTGTGTCCGTTACTGCATATTGAGAAGTCCGGTGAGAAACAGAAATATGCAAGTTCTGTCTGTGTGATCCTGTCGATGAAGTCGGAAAGTCCGCCCGGGTCCGGGGTACTTTCTCCCATCCAAATGTGGCAAATGGTTCCGCCTGTAAAATAAGGATGGAACACTGATTCTGTTTTTATACGGTTGACAAGGGATATGTTGCTCTTGTAAGGTACATGGGTGGAGTTTGTGTAGTAAGGTGCGTCCTTGGTTCCCTGAATATTTGCTCCTTCTTTGAACTTCATATGGTCTATCATGGCAAAACGGTAAGCTGTACTCTCTGCAGGCGTCTGTTCCAGTGTATATTCGATCTCATCTTCTCTGGAATATTGTTGTATCCTGTCTGCCATATGGCTTATTATCTGAAGTCCCGTTGCCTGCTGGTCGAGAAGTGTCTCACCTGTGAGGTTCATGAGACATTCGTTAAGTCCCACTACCCCGAACGTCAGGTGGCGTTTTTCAAACTCGTAATAAGGTATTCCGTCATCTGTAACCATCAACAGCCAGGGAAGTATTTTCCATTCATGGAGTGATTTTTCAATTATCCTGTTACCATCAAGCAGTGCCTGTTTGCTGATATCCATCACATTGTCAAGCTCTTCAAAGAACTCATACATATCCCTGGATCGAAGTGAAACGCCGGGCAGGTTAATGGAAACTACTTTGTTCGATCCGTTGCCCATGCCACCTGCATTCCAGATCCCTCCGGTATGTTTTGCAAAAAGACGGCAGCACATTGCATGGACGGTCTCATCAGCAAGGTAATCGGCCCGGAGGTTCAGGAAATATGGTGCTCCGGTGGAGGCGGTTGCCTGCATGGTCAATTTCCACAATGGGTCATTGAAGTCCAGATCCTTTGTTATTGCAGTGGTTATCAGTGGAAAGGTGAATGGACTGCCCTGCCCGTCTCCGTTTCCTGCAACTTCCATCATCACTTTATAGATAGTCCTTGCTTCCTCCTCAAAAAAGCTGTAATTCTCCTCAAGCTCCTTTCCTGCAAAGATGGCTTTCTGTTCCGCAATAAGGGGAGGGCATGTTATCCGAAGTCCTATGTTCGTAAATGCACTTTGGGCACCTATGCGATTGGACTGGTTCATCTGAAACATGAATCCCTGAACTATCTCCCTGAGCTGCTCTTCATCAATATCATCAAAATGAAGATGGGGGGCAAGCATCCAGTTGAGCATATCAATTGCCTGTGCTCCTGCAAAGAACTGTTGGGAGTGCACCATGAATGACATCGCATGGTAGAGGGCAGATTCAAAACGTTTTGCCGGGAGGCTGACTGTATCCGGGAATCTCAGTCCGTCTTTCAGGAATATCCTGGCATCTATTCCATTGCAGTAAGGTGTGAATGGACTGTGCAGATCATGGATGTGGATAAGTCCTTCTCTATGAGCCCATGAACTTTCCTTTGAGTAAAGTTTCTCAAGTGCATATTGTTTCTTGACCTGGGATGCAATGTGCAGATCTATCACAGACGGACTCAGGCGTGTGTTGGAGTTCTCTTTAAACAGCCAGCTATTGTTGAGGAGAACATCATCTACAAGCTCTATCGGGTCCCTGAAGTCAAGCCTGTCAATTGTTTTATGGCTTCCCACTTCCATACGGAAATGTCTGTTTTTTTACTATAAATAGTGATTGAGAATTAGAATCTCGCCCAATACAGGGTAAAAACCGGGAAAATCAAAAAGGAAGAGAAAATCTCTTCCTGAAATTGAGTTATTAAAATTACTTTTTAAATTGCTCTATGGAATCAACAATTGCAGCAAATCTCTTGCCCCAGAGCATCTCTTCATTGATGTCTGTGTGAACTTTCCCGCTGTCCTCTATCTCTGCAATTTTAGGGTCCATTGGAAGTTCGCCAAGAACAGGCACATTGAAGTCTGTGGATGCTTTCTCTACGCCACCCTTGCCGAAGAGGTCTATCATCTCATCACAGTGAGGGCAGACGATGCCGCTCATGTTCTCAACAATACCAATTACAGGTACTTTGAGTATCTCTGCAAATTTGATGGATTTCCTTACACTGACAAGTGCTACATCCTGCGGGGTTGTCACAACGACAGCACCTTCCATCTTTTCGATCAGCTGTGCAATGCTTAGTGGTTCATCGCCAGTGCCAGGTGGCAGGTCTACAATAAGGTAGTCCAGCTTGCCCCATGAAACATCCTCAAGGAACTGCTTGATAGCTGCCATCTTTGCAGGTCCTCTCCATATGACAGGTGCATCCCTGTCCTCAAGGAGGAGTGCTACTGACATCACAGAAAGGTTCTCTGTGATACTGATCGGCACAATGCCATTCTCATCAACGGTAGGTCTCTGGTCCTCGATACCGAACATCTTTGGGATGCTTGGGCCGTGGATATCCGCATCCAGGAGTCCTACTTTATGTCCGCGTTCTGCAAGTCTTGCAGCCAGATTTGCTGCAACTGTGCTTTTGCCGACACCGCCCTTGCCGCTCATAACCATTATCTTCTTTTTGATGGCTCTCATTTTCCTGATGAGCTTTGGTTCCTCGGGCTTCTTTAAAAGGTCAGCTGCACTCTGGATATTTTGTGTCATATGGAATCTCCTTTAGAAATATTCTATTTTGAAATACAATGGAACAACAAATGTAGCTGCGGCAATTATCCCATGTCTTTGGGGTCTTTGCCGACTATCTCTATGGCCATTCCTTCAATAAGGGCCATAGCTACTTTTTTTCTTGCATTCTGAAGATCCTGCCAGAAAGCCCGTCTTGAAATACCCATACTAATGGCAGCTTCTTCCTGCTGTAATCCTTCAAGGTCTGCCAGTCGCAGAGCTTCGAGCTCCTCTATTGCAAGGGATACTGTTTCAAGCTCCTTTAGTGGCACTCCGCGTGGTTTAAAATAGAGCACCTCAGGTGAGCACTCAACTCTTCTGGGTGATTTGGGTCTTCCTCTGCAAGTCATTGTTATGCACTCATTAAGTAATGTAATATTTATTTGTTTGCGGAAACATTTATATATTTATTCTCGTTTGTGGCAAAATATGGTATTTGTCACAAAAAGTATGCCAGAATACTGAGTATTCCAAGGGCAATGCAGAATTTGGAGAAATCGAATCTTTTTGCTGCTTTGATGAAGATATCGATGGTAAGTATTCCAAATGCAAATGCAAAGAATAATGCCAGTATTGAGTAAGCATCAAAGCTCAGTAGTCCCATTGCACCGATTCCTACGTCTGCAGCAAGGACTGCAGGTATGCTCATGAGAAAACTCAGTCTGATAGCCTGTGATGCTTCTATATCCCTCAGAAGTAATGTTGATACGGTTATGCCGGACCTGCTTATTCCGGGGAGTGCTGCAAATCCCTGTGCAATTCCTGCGATAACAGAATCTGTGATCACAGGCTGGTCTCTTTTCTTTGTTTTCTTTGCAGCAGATATTTGCAGCAGACCTGTGATGATAAGAAGCCCTCCTATCAGTGCAGTTGCAAGCTTCCCTGAGAATTCTGCCATTCCTGTGGCGAAGAGAATGAGCGGTAATCCTATTATTCCGGTTATGGCGGTTGCTATCAACAAGAATGTTATTAAGCTATCCTTTTTCTCCTGGATATCCCTGTTCCTGATGTATTGCGGTATTTCACCGATTATTTCCCTGATGTCAGTCCTGAAGTAAACAACGGCCGAAAGCAAGGTTCCTGTGTGTAACCATATGGCTATGGGCAATGCTTCAGCAAGCGTTTTATCAAACACATTCAACATCACAAGTGTGGTCATGCCTTCGCTGCTTATGGGCAACCATTCGGCTACTCCCTGGACTATGCCAAGTACTATTGCCTCAAAAATCGTCAACATTCAGTGTCACTTTGGCTTTTTTTGTATATATATGGGGTGGTTATTTTGCAATTAATTCTCAATAGGGCGTAATTATATAATGGTTATGGGTTACTTATTTATATTTTGTCTCATATGTGGATATATTAGTTTATTACTCATATGGGAGAATTGTAATGAAAATATGTGTGACAGCAAGCAGTACTGGTTTGGATGCCCCAGTTGACCCTCATTTTGGCAGATGCAAATACTTTGTTATAGTTGACTCCGGGTCAATGGAGTTCGAATCAATTGAGAATGGCCAGGGTTCTGTTTCTGGTGGTGCAGGTGTCCAGGCAGCACAAAAGGTCATTGGCAAAGGGATAGATGCGCTGATCACCGGCAGCGTTGGTCCTAATGCATTCTCATTGCTGTCCTCAGAGGGCATTGAAATGAAAAGCTCCTTTAGTGGCTCGGTCGTTGAAGCCATCAAAGCATATGGGTCAGGTTCACTGGAGGCCATTGGCGCTGCAAACTCTCCCGGCAAGTCAAAGATGTGAGTTCTGAATCAGGTTTAGGATATTATTCCTTGTTATAACAGCATAAAAATGACATTGATATTTGTTAAAATACTAAAATAAGAGGTATAAAAATGAAATTATGCATACCAGCAATAGGGCAGAATGGAATTGAAGATACAGTTGGCCAGCACTTTGGAAAGGTATCTTACTATACGTTGTATGACACCGAAACAAAAGAAGCCACAGTTATTCCAAACACAAGTGAGCATAACGGTGGCACAGGTCTGCCTCCTGAGATCATGGCGAAGGAGGGTGTAGATATCATGCTCTGTGGCGGGCTTGGAAGAAAAGCTGTGGTGATGTTCGAGCAGTCCGGTATTGAGGTTTATATCGGTGCTACAGGTACAATTCAGGATGCAATCAACGCCTGGGAATCCTCAGGACTTAAAAAAGCTACTCAGGACAATTCATGCAGCGGGCATGGACATGATGAAGGTCATGACCACGAGCACTGTCATTAATTCTCTTACAGGTACCTGATTCATGAAAATAGCTATCGCAAGTGGCAAGGGTGGAACTGGAAAGACGACAGTGGCCGTCAATCTTGCACTTGCTCTTGGGAATGCACAACTGCTGGATTGCGATGTAGAAGAGCCAAATTGCAATCTTTTTCTCGGATTTGATCTGGAAAAGCAGGGTGATGTCACTATAACAGTCCCTGAAGTGGACTCTGAAAAGTGCTCTCTTTGCGGGAAATGTGCAGAGTTCTGCCAGTACAACGCGATAGCTAAATTGCCCCGTAGTCTCATGCTGTTTCCAAAATTATGTCATGGCTGTGGTGGCTGTATTCTTGTTTGCCCTGAAAATGCAATTACAGAGAAGAAGCGGTCAATAGGGGTTATTGAAAAAGGCATTAATGAGCATTTTAATATTGAGCTTCTGCAGGGTACTCTTAACATTGGTGAGCCCATGGCTTCACCTGTTATCAGGCAGTTACAGGCATACATTGATGAAAGCACAGTTGCAGTTATTGACTCTCCTCCGGGGACAGCCTGTCCCGTCATAGCATCCGTTGCGGAAATGGATTACTGTGTGCTTGTAACAGAGCCAACACCATTTGGTCTGAATGACCTTATCCTTGCAGTGGATGTTGTCAGGCGACTTGGTGTACAATTCGGAGTGGTAATAAACCGTCATGGTATTGGTGATGGCCGGGTCGAGGAATATTGCCGGGCAGAAAGGATACCTATTCTGATGAAAATTCCCGACGACCGGGAAATAGCTGTCCTTTACTCAAAAGGAATTCCTTTTGTGGAACGGATGCCTCTCTGGAAAGAAAATTTCCGGGAGCTTTACAGGTATATATGTAAATTCAGTTCCTATCAGGGTGGTCTTTGAATGGTAAAACAGCTCACAGTTATCAGTGGCAAAGGCGGGACCGGTAAAACAACCATCACTTCTTCATTTGCCGCACTTGCTGAAAATGCAGTTATTGCAGATTGTGATGTTGATGCTGCAGATATGCATCTGATTCTGCATCCTGATATATTTGAATCGAATGATTTCTACGGCCTGAAGGTTGCAAGTATCAATAAAAACATGTGTATTGATTGTGGAAAATGCGGATCATCATGCAGGTTTGAAGCAATCGACCGTTATAATGTAATTGATGTGTATAAATGCGAGGGATGTGCAGTCTGTGAATACGTCTGTCCTGAAAATGCCATAAACATGATTGAGAAAAAAGCCGGTGAGTACTATTGTTCCCATACGAGATTTGGTACGTTGGTCCATGCCAGGCTCGGGGTTGGCGAAGAGGCAAGCGGGAAGTTAGTCTCGGATGTAAGGCGCAGAGCATCAGAGCTTGCAGCGGAAGCCGGAAGCGATATGATACTCATCGATGGCCCGCCGGGAACCGGGTGTGCTGTGATCGCTGCAATCACAGGGACTGATCTTGTTCTTGTTGTAACGGAGCCAACGATGTCCGGGGTGCATGATCTTGAAAGGGTTGTCGGGGTAGCACAACATTTCCGGATACCTGTTGCAGTCTGTATCAACAAATACGATATCAATGTGGAGCTTTCGAATGCAATCTCTGATTATTGCAAAACTAATGGAATATGCGTTGTGGGCATGCTTCCATATAACAGGAGTTCAGTTGATGCAATGGTTGCAGGGAAATCTGTTGTGGAGTGCTCGGAAAATGTTCTTTCCTCTATGATCCGGTCATTGTGGTCTGAGGTCAGTTTTCATATGTTGAAGTGAATTCTATAGCATTATTGATTATAATCAAAAATCATTAACAATCATCGATACGCTTTTATTATAGCTGGTAAGAGTTCTATTTAGGTGATAAAATGGTACATTCTGCAAATGGACATGTGGGCTCTTTCGCTCATCTGATGCAGTCTCTTCCGGATTATTCAGAACTGCTCATAGCACTCCTTATATTGATACTGTTGTTGCTGTCCATCGATGAAATTATGGATTTCCTCTACGTGGTGAAAGAAATCTTCACTTTTAAGGGTATGCCTTTTGATTGATTCTATCAGGGCTACTACATGTGAGCAATCATACGGTTTAATTCATTCACTTATTTTTGAAAGGTGCCCAGGGGAGGGTGCACATGGGGCATTCAGGTCCATATCCTGCGGCAGCATATCCTGTCATACCGCCTGCTACATTTTGCACACCGGAGAATCCTTTTTGCAGAAGGATACTGCAACCCATACTGGATCTGTGTCCTGAGCCACATATAAGTATGGCCTCAGTATCCTGGTCGATCTCGGTATAGCGCTCCCTTAGGTCCTGCACTGGTATATTTACAGCTCCTTCTATGTGGTAGTCTTCATACTCTGAGACAGCTCTGACATCCAATATCGTCATTTCTTTTCCGGCAGTTATCCTGTCGTGCAGTTCGGTCGATGATATCTGCGGAACATGTCTTGTAGGTAGTCCATCCGTCACCCAGCCGTACATTCCATTTTCGAGATAGCCTGCTACTCTGTCGTGTCCTACGCGGTGTAACCGGGTACATGCGTTCAATGCCTGTAAGTAGTTGTCTGAAACAATGAGTATATCTTTTTCAGGTGGTAGCAACCATCCGGCATAGGTGGGGAAATTTGAATTGCTATCTATGTTGTAAGCCTGGGGTATATGTTGTCCGCCGAAGGATTCAAAGCTGCGAACGTCAAGGATGATCGCAGTGTTTATCTTTTCCCGGAACCGGTCATTTTCCAGTGCTTCCGGGATGTGGAGTTCTTTTACTTTATCCGGACCTGTACGGTTTATGTCTGTACATCGGCTGAAATGGTCAGGTGCATCGGGCATATTGTTTGTCAGTGAATCTATGAAATCTGCCCTGTCATTTATTTTCAATGCATAATTGTAATTCTTTTCATAGCCTAATGTGCTTGTTCTTTTGGATGCCATAGCTCTTCCACAGAGTGAGCCTGCTCCATGTGCAGGGTATATCTCACAGAAATCGGGTAATTTAAGCAGTTTTTCATGTAAGGTATCGTACAGTTTTGATGCAAGTTCCTCTGCTCTTCCGGGAAAGAGGTCTGGTCTTCCAACATCGCCTACAAACATTGTATCTCCGCAGAAAAGTGCGACTGGCTCTTCACCTCTTGAAGTGTCGGTGATCACGTATGATATGTGTTCAGGCGTGTGCCCGGGTGTTTCCAGAATATCTACTTTGATGTCCTCTATGGAAAATGAGTCTCCTTCTGCAAGTGGAACTGATCTAAAATCGCAATTTGCTGATTTTGGCATGTATATTGTGGCTCCGGTTCTTTCCGCAAGGTCCATGTGGCCTGAGATAAAATCGGCATGCAAATGGGTTTCCAGTATATGTGTGATCTTTACTCCGAGGTCTCTTGTAAGTTCCAGGTATATCTCTATATCTCTTCTCGGGTCGATGATCGCACAGGTTTTGTCCCCTGCCAGTATGTATGAGCTGTGCGCAATTTTCTCTGTGAATATCTGTTGTATTAACATCTTAACCCCATAATTTAATCCTGGTTATGTGTACAAATATATTTCCGGCCATTTATGCTGAAATTTTCAACTGGGTCTGAAAGCATTTGTTTTCCATGCAATATCTATTGTTGGGTATATGCCAAAAATAATTGAATAAATTGGCTTATTTTCAAAAGAGATATATATGTGTTCTTAGTTATTGCATATCATGCAGGAAATCACGGGGCTGGAGCTATCTCCTAAAAAAGTGGAGTATCTGAAATTCCTCTTGAAAAGAGGTGGTCTTGTAAAGACCACTGATATCTCTAATGAGTTGAATGTCGACCCCTCGACATCTACTAAGACAATAACCGATCTTTCCGAATCCGGTTATGTGGATCATGTCCCTTACAGGGGAGTGCAACTTACTGAAATGGGCAAACAGTATGCCGAGTTCTTTGTTAACCGGCATAACATACTAAGCCTGATGCTGACTCATTATGGTCTCTCTTCTGAGGAGTCCTGTGCCGAAGTATCCCGATTTGAAGCATTAGTCTCCAAAACTGCCATAGATCGGATATGTGGTTCTATGGGCCATCCTACTGTGGGTGTTTGTGGTAAGATAAAACATATTTCATGTGGCTCTCTTTGATTATCTTTGACTGTTATTTTTAAATGGTTAATTATTGGTATGACACCAATCAATTTGGTGTAATTACAAAAATGTGGAGTAATATTATTATGAAGAAAAGTATGATGGTTCAAATGATGCTCTTTTCGATTTTCATCATTTTAACAGCCGGTTGTGTCGATGAACAAAGTTCCTCAGATGTGATCTCTGATACTGCCGACGGTATGATAGTGGCTGTAAGTGTACTTCCACAGGCTGAATTTGTGGAAAAGATTGCAGGGGATCATGTAAAAGTAGTTGTCATGGTGCCTCCGGGCGCAGATCCTCATTCATATGAACCCACTCCTGGCCAGCTCAGGGATCTTAGCAAGGCAAAAATGTATGCAATGGTTGGCTCAGGGATAACCATTGAAGATAATCTGATGGGCAAGATCGCAGACCTTAATCCGGACATGATGATTATTGATTGCTCAAAAGGTATAACCTTGAGGGAAATGGAAGCTCATGCCTATGGGGATGAGGATGAACATGATGCTGAGATAGAAAGTGATGGTGACCACGAAGAGGAAGGGGGTCTTGATCCTCACATATGGACATCTCCCGGTAACGTGAAGATTATGGTGGATAATATTTACGAAGGCCTTGTGGAGATTGACCCTGAAAATGGATCAATTTATCTTGAGAACAAAAATGCATATCTTGCAGAACTTGATGAACTGGATGAGCAGATAAGAACCACTCTTTCCGGTAAAGAGGGCAGCAGTTTCATAGTTTATCATCCTGCATGGGGTTATTTTGCAGACTACTATGGTCTTGTAGAGGTGCCTGTAGAGATAGAAGGTAAAGAGCCCAGTGTGAAGGACATGCAGGGTGTTATTGATGAGGCAAACGAGAAAAATATAAAAGTGATCTTCGTGCAGACCGGCTTTAGTACTGTCAGTGCGTCCGCTATTGCAAACGAGATTGGTGGTGAGGTGGTGGAAGTCGATCCGCTTGCAAAGGATTATATAGATAACCTTGCAAAGGTAGCAGAAGCATTTGAAAAAGGGCTGGCTTGAAATGGATGACGTGATCGAACTTAAGGATGTATGGGTAAGCTATGACGGTGTTCGTGTTCTGGAATCGGTCAATTTAACTGTGAAGGACAAGGATTTCCTGGCTATCATAGGCCCCAACGGAGGGGGCAAAAGTACTCTTCTGAAAGTCATCCTTGGACTGATCACACCTGACAAAGGTTCTGTCAAGCTTCTGGGCGGAAAACCTAAGAATATGAGGAAGTATGTGGGCTATGTTCCCCAATATCATTCCTCAAATCTTGATTTTCCCATCACTGTATGTGATGTTGTGCTCATGGGTCGCCTGAGTCATAAAGGTCCTCTTCAGAGGTATAATGAAGAAGATCGCAATGCTGCACGTGATGCTCTCAAAACAGTCGGGATGTTTGAGTTTAAGGACCGGCAGATCGGTGAGCTCTCCGGTGGTCAGAAACAGAGAGTTTTCATTGCCCGGTCACTTGTTACAAAACCGAAACTGTTAATACTGGACGAACCGTCCACAGGCATAGATTCCAGGATGCAGAAAGAGTTCTACGAACTTCTCAACCGGCTTAAATCTGAGATAGCAATTATAATGGTCACTCATGACATCAGTGCCGTTTCGGTATATGTTGATAAGATAGGTTGTCTGAACCGTCAGTTCCACTATCATGACTCTAAAGAAATAAGTCCGCATGACCTGGAAGTATCATATCAGTGTCCGATAGAGCTAATTGCTCACGGTGTGCCACACAGGGTATTGAAAGAGCACTGAGGGTGAACGGTATGCTTGAAATACTTCAGTATGATTTTATGAGAAATGCTATTTTAGCCGCTATTCTGGCAAGTGTGGCATGTGGTATAATTGGTGTGTACGTAGTTGTGAAAAAGATAGTTTTCATCAGTGGCGGTATCACTCATGCCTCTTTCGGAGGTATCGGTCTTGGTTATTATCTCGGGATAAATCCTCTTTACGGTCTTATTCCTTTCAGTCTCTTTTCCGCACTTGTCATGGGGCTTGTGAGTAAAAGGTCAAAAGTGGCTGAAGATACTGCTATCGGTATACTCTGGTCCCTGGGAATGGCCATAGGTATTATTCTTATATACTGGACTCCTGGTTATGCTCCGGATCTCATGACCTATCTTTTCGGAAATATCCTGACGGTACCAATGTCGGATATCTATCTTATGCTGGGTCTTGATGCGGTTATCATCTTTATTGTATATGCATATTATAAGCAGTTCATGGCACTTTGTTTTGACGAGGAATTCACAACAGTTGCCGGCCTGTCAGTAGAGAAACTTTACCTGCTTCTGCTTTGCCTGATAGCACTGACAATAGTACTGTTGATCAAGGTGGTAGGTATCATCCTTATCATTGCACTGCTTACCATGCCGGCATCCCTGAGCAGGCATTACACCAATGATCTTGGGAAGATGATGTATATTGCAATATTCTTCGGTATATTTTTCAGCATCGTGGGATTGTCACTGTCCTATCTGTTCGATGCTCCTTCAGGTGCAACAATAATCCTGGTAATGTCTTCCGTCTATATACTGCACTTCCTGTATGACGGATTAAAACCAAAAATAGCAGCTTAACTATTCTGTTATGATCTGCTTTATTTTTTCAAGAACAAGGAGTGCATCTTCTCTTTTCACGTTACACTCGCTCTCCATACAGAACCTGAGGAGCTCGCTTGCTTTATCCTCCGCGATGATTCCTTTCCTTGAAGCTTCCTTTGTGATTCCGAAGTAACTTCTTTCCGTATAGTGTGTCCGTTTGGCAAGTTCAGTTATATGACTGAATTCATCATCGCTGATGATGCCTGACTCGAGTGCTGCCTTAAAAGTTTCCCGTATATTGACCATGGGGTTTGATACTGGTTCGAATGTATCGGGATTTGTGGCAACTGCTACTTCATCATCATCCTCGATGACTCCATCCCTGTACCATTCATATATTTGCCCCACTCCTGTCATTCCGTGGACATCAAGCTCGGAAGCCCGGAGCGCTCCCATGCTGCAACCGCCAACGACAGTTATTCCTTCCTTTATTGCCCTGATTATTTCCTTGTGGGCCACAGCTGCCCGGCTAAAAAAGATCCCGTCAATTATGCCTATTGTCACGTATCCCTGACGAATGGCTTTGTCAATATCTCCTCTGGATATGGGTGGCCAGTATGTGGCATCAAGCACCTTTGCAGCATCTTCGTGGCTTATGCTTGTGCCTGCAAATACAAGGATTTTGGTATTTTTACTCATTTTCGGCGTCCGGTTCTCCATGGCCTGTCCTTTGGAGCAAGTCTCTTTCTCTGTCCTGACTTCGCCCTTTTGCCTACACGCTCTCTGTCAAGTGTGTACATCTCAAAGGAAGGGATAATTACTCTGACAACTGGAACAAGTATGCTTTCTCTTGACATATCTACAACTACGGCGCAGTCTGCAATATTTCTCAATTGTTCCAGTACCACATCGATACTTTCGGCAGGCGTGTTTTTTGACAGGTCTTTCAGATCACGCATGGATGTCTGTTCATCGTCCTCATACCAGTACTTGTTCATGCGTTTTATTCTGTCATATCCTATGTCCCTGACAAACTTTTCACGTTCGGTGTCCTCTCGGGCACCGTGTATCTGCACAACCCTTGACTGTGCGGCTTCTGTCAGTGCTCTTTTTACTGCTATCTCAGGTTTGAGGTGTGCACCTGCACCCATTACAAGGAGTGCGGCATCTCTGAGTCTGGTATCATCGGTAACTGCAACCACAGTTGTTATTTCTGTATCATGGGACAATGCCCACAATTTGACCTCGACTTCATTGTCAGTGAACTTGCGCAGAAGCTCATAATTCTCACCATCATTTTCTGTGAGGATTATCTCTTTTCCGGGATTGCGGTTGAACTCTGCTATGCTCAATGCATCCCTTTCAATGACTTCCAGCAGGCCATGGAATATGGCTTCTTCTATAGTGTTTCCTGCTGCAAGTCCGTTAGTGTTACTTCTGAATAACTTCAAAGCTCTTCCGGGGGCATCATATGGGTGATATACTGCATTTGCAGGAACAAAGATCTCCTCTTTCTTTAAAAGATCCCATCCACTTATCCATTCTACAAATGCCTGGGGGCTGTAATCTTCAGCTATGAGCAGGAGTGTCGGGTCGACTACGCGGTGGGTTTCCCTCATGGCTGTAAAATTATCTATAATATGCTGAGCTTTGATATCTTCTGCCACGTCGTTGTTCAGTCCGTTCCTTTCTGCCAGGCATCGTTCAAAACTCTCCATAATTGCGGATATCCTTGCCTGATTCTCAGTGTTGCCTTTCCCTGAATAAACTGATATTGCGCCTTCTGCTGCGCTGGGTCTGATGGTTGAAATAACGGGTATTCCTATTCTGTCAAGGTCAGTGATGCTGGCAACTCTGGTAACTCCTATCTGTTTGGAATTATTGTTTACCTTCTCTAGAGTACTTTTTTCATCAAAGACCCGCTGTGTCCCTTCGATGTATGTGAGTGTTCTGTCGATGTTTAGCTCTGGCATGATTAGCGAAAGTCTCCTGCATATATTATATCTCTTACGACAAAGGTTCTATGTAAATTCAAGTAACTGTTATATAGTTCAGTGTAAATGTCTAAATGGGGTTATTGTATGAGAATTAAAACATTCATGCTTTTGATAGTGATTTGTATCGTTGGTATTTCAGGGTGTACTGATTCAGCTACTGAGGATGATATGACGTCACAGGATGCCGAAGAAACCGTAAACGATGATGTGGGTATGCAGGTGTCTGAACCGGATGCATCATCTCTGTTCTCCGCTTTTACTGAAAATGATACTTACAAGGGATGGTCCATATGGCCTGGCAAGGAAGCAATGATGGAGGGCAATGGTGTACATGGTGATTATGTTTCCATATATGTCTCCGACAATGCTTTGTCCTCAGCAGAAACAGGCGGGGCAACAATGCCATATGAAACAATGGTTGTCAAAGAAGGATTCAACGCCGACAAAGAGCTCACGGGAATCTATCTGATGTATAAATCAGAAGGCTTTGCTCCCGAGAATAATGATTGGTTCTGGGCATCTTATTCTCCTGAGGGAGACGTTAACGCAGAAGGAATAGTGGGCGGTTGCATCAGTTGCCATGAGGGGAAGAAAGACGTTGACTATATCTTTGTAAATTCCTGAATTTCTTTTTTTCTTGATATGTGCCGAAATCTTTTTATATGGTGTGTGCTAATGTTTATGTTCAGCCTGTAAAAAAACAATAAATATTGTTAAAATGTGTATATAAATTACAATATGTATAAAATCATAATATGTATAAAATTACAATAATTTATAGGCGCGGAAATAGATTAAAGAGAGACAGGAGGCAAAATATGAGAGACCTAACTAGAAAAAGAAACGTAGTCGATATCTTCAAAAGCTGCCATACGGTGGTTGGCGGAGTATCAGCAGATAAACTCAACGCCGAGGAAATGGAGCTTTATCGCTTCATGGTAGGCGGAGTGCAGGCAAAATAGCCTGCAAAACTATTTTTATATTCTCTGCATAATGGTTCGTATGTATGATGTTCTCACAGTCAGGGAAGACTTTCCCGTATTAAAAGATGTGATATATCTGGATAATGCAGCTACGACACAAACGCCTGTTCAGGCTGTATCTGCAATGCTGGACTATTTCTATAAGTATGCCGCAAATCATGGGCGTGGAGCTCACAGGCTTGCAAGGGAAACTACAAACAGGTATGAAGATGCCCGGGAAATAGTTGCATCATTTTTTAATATGGATGCTGCAAACACTATTTTTACAAAGAATGCAACAGAAAGTATCAATATTGTGTCCAGAGGTTTTCCGTGGAAAAAAGGTGACCATGTCATAGTCACACTTGTAGAACATCATTCCAACTTGCTTCCGTGGATACGTTTAAAGGAGCTGGGTGTTGAACTTACAGTTGTAAAACCTGATATTTGTGGTGTTGTGGATCCAGAAGATATCAGGTCAGCTGTCAATGGCAGAACCCGGCTTATAGCAGTCAACCACGTTTCCAATGTATTCGGATCCATACAGGACATAGGCAGGATCATTGGAATAGCGCGACAGGAAGGCGTGAAAATACTGGTGGACGGTTCTCAGTCTGCGGGAAACATACCAATTGATATTAGTTCAATAGATCCTGATTTTTTTGTATGCCCGGGGCATAAAGGTTTACTTGGTCCTCAGGGAACCGGTGTATTGTACATAAAAGAACCCGGTATGATCGAGCCGTTGTTCCTTGGGGGTGGAATGGTCAGTTCCGTAACTCCTGATAGTTACAAAATGGAGCCAAGCCCTGCAAAATTTGAAGCAGGAACTCCTAATATTCCCGGTGTCATAGGTCTTGGTCGTGCTGTGGAATACGTGAAAGAGCTAGGTGTCGAATCTATCGAAAAGCATGAAATATCCCTGGCAAAGGAAACAGCTCTACGTCTTGGCGAACTGGATGCTGTTGAAGTATATGGTCCAAAGAACCGGGCTGGTGTGGTATCTTTCAATGTGGTAGGTATGAATTCTCATGACGTAGCTATGATACTTGACCAGACACATGGTATCTGTGTAAGAAGTGGCTATCATTGTGCGATGCCTGGTATTGATCATCTGGGTGTCCGGGGTACTGTGAGGGCTTCATTTGCTCTTTATAATACTCTTGAAGAGGTTGAAACCCTGGTTAAAACTGTTTCAGATATCACTTCACTTGTTTCATAATGCAATTATGTTTTATCATTGCAGTTCGGGAATAAAAGCAAAAGGTTATTATGCGCAGATAATTATATTAGTCTTGCAAGCTGACAGTTTGCAGCAACTATCACTTATCGACTACCAATAATTATCAGTGTTTATTACAAGCTTTATCGTTAGTATCAATTTAGAGGGGAATTTAAAGTGAGCAAAGATATGCTTCTGTGGGATGAGACTCTTTTTAGTAATGGGGAGATACTTGAGTTTGATTACCTGCCGGACTATTTTGTACACAGGGATTCCCAGATGCAATCTCTGCGCTTCAGCCTGAAGCCTGCCTTAAGGGGTATGCGCCCGGTTAACTGCCTTGTAAAAGGTCCTCCGGGGACCGGAAAGACCACTGCTGTTATGAAGGTATTCAATGAGATGAAAGAATACACTGATAATGTGGTCTTTGTAAAGGTCAATTGTCAGATGGATTCCACAAGGTTTGCTGTCGTTTCAAGGATATATGAACAGCTTGTGCATATCACTCCACCTTCATCGGGTGTTGCTTTCAGAAGGCTTTTTGAAAAGGTGATAAAGTACCTGCTGGATGCCAACAAGACCCTTGTGGTTGCCCTGGATGACATCAATTACCTTTTTCCTGAAGGCCATGCAGATGAGGTGATGTATTCTCTGTTAAGGGCACATGAGCAATATCCTGGTGCACGGATATCCATAATAGCCATAATAAGTGATGTTGGAATTCCCTATAGTTTCGATCCCAGGGTTGGTTCGGTGTTTCTGCCGGAGGAAATCGCTTTTCCCAGATATGAGCTCGATGAGATCGGTGATATCATTGACAATCGTATAAGGCACGCTTTCTTTCAGGATGTGGTATCTTCTGAAGCACGGGATAAAGTCGTCTCCTATGTGGGTATGACGGGTGACCTGAGGATAGGTATCGATCTCCTGAAGCGTTCCGGTCTTAATGCAGAGCGTAGGGCCAGCAGAACTGTTTCTGTTGAGGATGTCGAGAAGGCGTATGAAGCTTCCCGGCTTTTGCACCTGTGCCGCAATATAAAGTCACTTTCGGAGCATGAAAAGGCATTACTCGGACTAATTGCAAGGGATAGCAGTCTCCAGACCGGGGAATTGTATAAGACATTCCATGAAATAACCGGACTTGGGTATACGCGATTTTATGAAATAATCGAGAAAATGCATGTATCGCGACTTATAAATGCTGACTTCTCCGGTAAAGGCATGCGTGGCAGAACCCGGTATGTTGAACCAGTTCCTGACTCAAAAGACATACTCAAATGTCTTGAGTAATTATTCTGTACTCGGTGTTTGTTTTTATGCCATGCTTATCTCGAGTTTATGCTTTATTTTTTCCCATCCCGGCATCAATGAATCAAGCATCTTGTAATACTCAGGGCTATGGTCATGATATTTTAAATGACAGAGTTCATGGATGACAACATAATCAATGCATTCTTTAGGAGCTTTGACTAGTTCCGTATTTAGTATCATGGTACCTTTCTCTGACAGGCTCCCCCATCTTTTTCGCATACGTTTTATAGAAACTGAAGGTTTGCTGAAACCCAAAGAATTAAACTTTGGCCAGCATCTATCAAAACTTTCGGTAAATTGAATTTTTGCCTTCTCTGAATACCATTTTTTCATGAGCTTTTTTACTAATTCAGGCTTAGGTTCATCTCGACAACTGACCTGAAAAGTCCCTCTGGACAGTTTAGCGTTATTTTCCTGTCCCTGGGTAACTTTTAAACGATATTGTTTTCCAAGATACAAATGTGTCTCTCCACTAATGTAAAGCCTCTCCGGTGTTTTTGGGGTGAATTGCCGGAAATAATCAAGCTGTTTTAGGATCCACCTTGCTCTTTTATGTATCTTTTTTTCAAGTAGTGATATTTCAGAATCAACAGGTGCTTTGACAATTATGGTACTGTCTGGATGAACTGCGATTTCCAGTGTTTTTCTTCTGGCATAAAATAGCTGGTATTCAATGATCTTTTGACCATAGGTAAATGACCGTTTTTCATAATTTGTTGCCACGGTCATTTGTAGCTCCTGTGTTCTGCAACCTGCAGGACCTTGTCTATAATTCCGTCCATCTGTTCGGTTGACAAGTCGATACCTTTTGCGTTTTTCAGTTCGTCGTACAGATAGTCGTCAATTTCATTCGAAGTTTGATTTTTTGCATCCTCATCCTCCCAGAAATTGACTTTGTTGTTTTTTTGAATGATTTCATGAATAGCTATGGCAGTATCTGCGATAATGGCTTCAAGCTCCTTCTCGTCCATTTCATTCTTTTTTATAAAGGGTTTGATTACTCCGTAATAAGCTATGGCATCTTCATTATCAGTTAGTTGATCTGGTATTTTATCATGTACTTTTCCAATTATCTTGTTTCTGATATCCGTGACTTTTATCAAATAGTCCAGATCTGAGATTCTCTTTGCTCTGAAATCTTCAATGGCCTGCTGTATAAGCTTTGAGAATTTCTCATAGAATGCAGGGTCAGTGTCCATTTTATCAATAATCACTTTCCTGGTAGCGTGCGCAATGGTATCAGCTCTGGAGGCAGCGGTCTTTTTTGTATTATAAATGCCATGTTCTTCTTTTACCTGATCGAACATCTCATTATCAAAGATATTGACAGGTTCGTTGAGCTGTATTACTTCATCTGCCTGTATATGTGTATCAAGAAGCTTCTTTATTTTTGGTTCGTAATCTCTGTAATCAATTGCTTCCGCATATCGCAGTTTAACTGATTTTTTCAGAGATTGGAATTTACGAAGGTCGGCTTTGTATCTTGATAATGTATTCTCATCTGTTTCTGATAAAAAGCGGTCTGAAGACAGAGCAATTGAGAGATTTCTGGAATATTCGGAAAGAAGGGCATAGAATTCGTCTCTGAGTTCTTCATCCCCAAGTAAAAGTTCGTATTCTTCTTCGTCATAAGCATGTTTTACTGTTTTGAAAAGATCCCAGAGGTTAGAGTATCTTTCTGGTAGTTTTTCAATCTCTCTGTTTATCGAACTGAGTGTACCTGCAAGATCGGACTCATCGAAGCCTTCAAATGCGCTGTACATTGTCAGGGCTTTGTCCAGTTCTCCGAGAATACTTGCATAATCAATGATAAATCCAAACTCTTTGTTTTCATGAATACGATTTACCCTTGCAATGGCTTGAAGAAGGGTGTGTTCCCGTAAAACCCTGCACAGATACAATACTGTATTTTTCGGGGCGTCAAATCCTGTCAGGAGTTTGCTTACTACTATCAGTATTTCCGGATCATTGCCATGTTTGAACTGGTTGATGAGCTGTTTTGTATATTCATCCTCTTTCCCATAGCGTCTCATCATTTTTTGCCAGAATTTGACAACTTCATCGGTTGCTTCGTCATCTGTCTCATCATAACTTTCACGCATATCCGGTGGGGAAATAACGACATCTGATGAAACGGTTCCGATTTCGCTTAAGTATTCATGGTATTTCAGGGCAGCAGGTTTACTGGGAGCTACGAGCTGGGCCTTGAATCCTGTTCCCTGCCAGTTTTCACGATAGTGCTCACTGATGTCAAATGCTCTCATGTAAATGACCTGGTCGGCTTTGTTCAGCATTTCGGCTCTGGCATATTTGCGTTTGAGGTCTGCTTTTTGATCGTCGGTAAGTCCCTGGGTATGGCGCTCGAACCAGAGATCGACTGCTGCCTGGTTCTGGGTCATTTCCACATGTCTTCCTTCATAGAGAAGCGGCACCACAGCACCATCCTCAACTGCCTGTGTTATGGAATAATGAGGTTCAAGCAGTCCTCCGAATTTTGTAAAGCTGTTCTTCTCCTTTTTCATCAGGGGAGTTCCGGTGAACCCGAGATAACATGCATTGGGGAAGATTTGTCTCATACGTGCAGAGAATGAGCCAAACTGAGTTCGGTGACTCTCATCGACAAGAACGAAGATGTCAGGTGATTCGTTCTGGTATTTTTCTGCGGCATAGGCTTTGTCGAATTTATGGATCAGCGTGGTGATGATGCCTGATTCTTTATTGGTAATTAACTCCAGAAGATTGCTTCCGGATGTGGCACGGTTGGCTTCAAGGCCACAGGCTGCGAATGTGTTGCCAAGCTGCTTATCAAGGTCGTCCCTGTCTGTAACCAGGACGATGCGAGGATTTAGTATTTCAGGGTCAAGGGCAAGGTTCCTTGCAAGCATTACCATTGTCAGGGATTTACCTGAGCCCTGTGTATGCCAGATTATTCCTCCCCTGCGGGCTCCGTCCTCTTTGAATTGTTTTATGCGTCTGAGAGTTGATTTTATGACAAAATACTGCTGATATCTGGCTATTTTCTTGATGCCGGCATCAAATACGGTAAACTTCCATGTAAGTTCCAGTAATCTTTCAGGACTGCATAGTGAGTATATCGTTCTATCCTGTTCGGTAACGAGACGCTCTTTTTCCAGTATTTCAGGTTCAATGTTAAAGGTGGATGTGATTTTTGAAATTATGTCTTTTTCCAGTGGCTTGTTGACCAGTTCCTTCAGTTTTTCAAATTCTGGGTTGCCCGTTTCTGTCTGTTTTTCTTTCCATATACTCCAGAACTTTGTAGCACTTCCTGTTGTTGCATACCTGGCATCGTTCTTGTTTATGGCAAGTAAGAGTTGAGTGTAAGTGAAGAGTTTTGGAATATGGTCATCGTTCTGGTTCCTGGTGGATTGTGATACTGCCTGAGCCACATCTATTTGCGGGGATTTGCATTCAATTACAGAAAAAGGAATTCCGTTGACAAACAGCACGATATCCGGTCGAACGGTTTCGGTGCTTCTGGAGCGCTGGACACTGTATTCAACTGTTACATGGAAGCTGTTCCTCCTCGGATTGCGCCAGTCTATGTAGTTCAGGTTGAAGCTCTTTGAGTTGCCTTCAATGGTCTGTTCCATTGCAGTGCCAAGGGTCAGGAGGTCATATACTGATTCGTTAGTTTTCAGCAGTCCATCGTACCTGATGTTCCTGAGCTTCTCGATGGCAGACTGGATGTTCTCTTCACTGAAAAGATACTCATTTCCCCTGTACTGTATGCGGTTTATTTTCTTAAGCTGGCTGCGCAAGATGTTCTCAAGGAGTACATTGGATGTGCGGTTCTGCTTTTCCTTCAAAGCCTCGCCGGGAGTTAGGTATTCATAACCTAAATTTATAAGAAGCTGTACGGCCGGTATCTGGGAAAGAATTTTTTCGCTTGTCTCGAAAGTGTCCATGGTATTTCCTCCTTATTCTATGTCGGTGTCTTCGAAATATTCAGTCCAGAGGTACGAGATTTCATCACCGTATCCCCAGCCGATGTTCCTGGCTGTGGTCATGACCTGATGCATGCTTTCCTTTAGGCTGGAAATGTCGTTTCCCTGCTTTTCCGAAGCAAGAACCCATTTTGCAGCATTCCCATAGATTTCTTCCATCGAACAGTAATAGTCTTCGTCAATATCCCCGAACATGTCGGTGATTTTCTCTCCTTCTACCACTGCATGAACATAAATGTCCGCAATGATCATTGCATCATCAGTAGCCTTTTCAACATACCGGAGAATGCGCGCCGCCTCTTCAAGATCCCAGTATTGCGATTTTCTCATATCGAAACTCAACGCATGGGATATTTTCTTCTTGTACTTCTCAACATCAATATCTTCGGTGTCTGCAAGCACCGACCTGACAAAGAGCTTATTATCATCAGACAGTTCCATCATGTCCTTCACCAGAGCAACCAGCTCTGCCTTTTCCAGTGAGTTCAGTCTCCTCTTTGCCATAATCACGCCTCGGAATATTGTCTGATTATCTCTTCCTTCACCCGCCACTCGCCCGTAAGCATCTTCTGCATCAGGCCACGTTTCTGAGTTTTGTATTTATCTGCCAGTTGTTTTAGCAGGTCGATCTCATGCTGGGCGGTGGATAAGGTTTCTGAGATGGCTTTTTGTTCTTCGAGCGGTGGGAGTGGCATTTTGACCTCACCGAAGTGAGGATATTTAAGATTCCAGGTATCTGAGGTTAAACCCTGTGAATATCGATAAAATCGATGAATCATGAAAGGCATTTTGAATAAATAAGCGACAAACGAGGGATAGAGCTTTTCTCCTGGAATGCATATTGTATAAGCCGGGCTCACAATTCCTTCTAAAGGTGAAAGAGCAGAGACACCTTGCCACATTCTCATAGTGTTATATCCAATATCTCCAGGGCATATTCTAAGATACTTGGATTTATCTTCATTTGATGTGTCTTTTCGATTCGTATCTTCACGAGGAATCACCCCTTCTCCATTTGTTATGGAAAGAAGTGGCAAATCACCTCGGTTTGTTTCTTTGCGTTCTTTGAAAAGCGATTTTGTCCTGACCTGCTTCCATTTACCTTCAAAAGCAGGCACATAAATCAGATCAATCAGGAGTTGCTTAAACCGTTTCTCCTTCGCCTGAATCAGCCTTCCGGTTTTCTCGATGGCCTCATCCCCTGTGGATAGCAGGTCGGCAATGGCTTTTTGTTCGGGGAGTGGGGGGAGGTTTAACAAGTATTCTCCCATGTCTTCTCTGTTTAACTTTGGAATTCCCGTTCGAGCAGAACAAGAATTTGCATAATAGGTAAATCGCTCACTCAATAAAACTGAATGCAAATACCTTGGCTCGATTTCACTGTTGCAATGCAGTGGGTACATATCAGCACTACAAAGACATTTTTCAGCGGAAATTGCAGCTTTCATCAGATATGGACGTATTTTAGAGTAAATAACATCATTCTCTGAAACTAGGTACTTACCACTAATTGCAGATTGCTCTGCTGCCGTCTCCTTAGCGATTATTTGTCCACTTTTTTGCTGGATGTGATTGGGCGCAATAAGAGTCAGTTGAGAATATTCGTCTAGCTTTGGATCAACTAGTTTGCTTACAATAGGAGCAACCTCAAAAATCGGTTTTACTGTCCACCCATCAGGCAACTTCATTTTCCACTCTCCAGCCTCTCCGGCAGTTTACTACCTTTGATCATTTTCTTATCTGCGGACTTCACCCGGCATTCCAGCTTTTTCAGGTCTTCTTCTGGGGTGGGTAGATTCTCAGGCATGGTTCCGCCAAGTTCCTCGATCGTCTGGCGTACTTTTTTGCCGACTTCAAAATGAGTGTCATTGGCTTTTGTTTTGCCCTGTATCTTTTCTCTTCGCAGTTTTTCTTCAGTCTGTGTGGCACGGAACAGATTTGCAGCAAGTTCGGTACTGCCCATGTTGTCGAGAATCTGCTGATTTCTTTTCAGTCCCTTTCGCCGGTGAATATCCTTAGCTCCCAGTCCTCCATAAAGACCCTTATATCCGTGATTTTGAAATATTGCGAAATCAAGATCAGATCTCACTCCGGCTTGCTGAGCAGTTTCAACAAGTTGCTTATTATGTTCCCGCATCTCGTTACGCAGAAACAGGCGTTTCTCTTCTTCCTTCAGACGCTGGAATTCCTTATCATCTGCAAGTTCCTGTCTGCGTGTCTGTATCGCAAAATATGTCTGGCCGGTTGCAATAATTGGTTTTGAAGGGTCCGCATTTTGAACTATCAGGTAGCAGGCATAGCGGGAAAGCCGGATCTCTTCAAGTTTTCTCTTCGCTCCTGAGCCGATCACAACCATATCGAGGAACTCCTCGAAATGGTCGGAAATCTCATAACCACTATTTCGGCATGCTTCTTTTGCTCTTTCAACAACCGGCAAAAAATGCCTGTACTCGGAATAATTCAGGATTTTTGATAGTTTTCGAGCAGTCCAGAACTCTCTTCCGTCTGAATCAATGTTCTTTATACTATCGAATGTTCCGTAGTGCTCACTTTCAATATCTTTCTCGTTCATTGTTTCCCCTCTCCTCGGACCATTTTCGTAACGTCACGAAAATGGTTTGTGATTCCAATTGCCTTCTCACTTTCCAATACCGCAGACAGCATTGACACGCCTTGCTCAGTAAATACATAAGGTAAATAGTGCCATCCTTCGCGTTCTGAACTTGAGGTAACAATCTGTGACCTCAAAACCTTATATTCTTCCGCAGTTAACTGGAATCTAAAATCAGAATTATTGTTTCCTGAATTGGTAGCAAACTGCGACCAGCTTAATTGTCGTGCCAGTGGAACGATAATCTTATAATCAGGGAAAAATTCCGCAAACAGCACCGTGCACCTCAGGTTTCTGGTTTCAGCATAATTCGTTAACGTGTTAATCTGATTCTGATTCTGACTCATGATTCCAATTCCGGATTTTTTGATTTTGTTTGAGGTAATTTCATTAAATCTTCCGCACCTGTTATTCCTCATTCTGTGGATTCTTTGGCAAATCCTTGATCATTCTGTCAAAATCTGATTCAAACATCCGATCCTGCACAATACGGTATTTTTGGAACTCGCTTTCAGCATATTCTTTAGCAGTATTGGAAGTTATTTTTCCACCGTCATGAAGAATATCACGATCATCAAACTCAAGGAACTTATCCAGACGTTTAGCCCAATCTTCCATTGTCATTGGTATTCTTCTTCGTGCCCTTTCCTCCGCCAAATCCAGATAGGCGTTAACGATACGTCCTAATGATTCCAGTTCACCTTTTGCAAGATAATTTTTAGCAACCGAAACATCGCTTTTCACAATCTTTCCATCTGGTGCATTTTCCCAGGTACTAAGTCCCATGTTAGTTTTAGTACTGTCTGCCCGCTCCACAATAAGTTCGGCTGCTGTGCGTCCATGTATGGCAAAATGCAACTTGTTCTGTACTCTCGCAAAAAATGCCTTAGTTGTAGGTGCATTCCTATTGTAGTCCATACTGGTGGCGTAAATATCTGTAATCTTCTGGTAAAACCTACGCTCACTGAGCCGGATCTCTCGAATTTCCTCAAGAAGATGCTCAAAATAATCTTCGTTAAGGAATGAGCCATTTTCCATACGCTTTTTATCCAGCACATAGCCCTTGATGGCAAAGTCGTGCAAAACTCTCGTAGCCCATTGACGAAACTGTGTTGCACGTATCGAATTAACCCTGTATCCTACAGAAATTATAGCGTCAAGATTGTAAAAATCGACCGATCTTTTGACTTCTCTTGAACCTTCAGTTTGAACTATCTGGAATTTCCGGATGGTTTCATTTTTATTAATCTCAGACTGTTTGTAGCAATTTATCAAATGCTCACTTATCGTTTTGACACTCACTTCAAACAAAGTTGCAATCATTTTCTGGGATAGCCAGATAGTCTCATCTTCGTATCTTACTTCAATGCTCTGTTCGCCAGCCTGCCCGGTAAAGATGAGAAATTCCGCAGTGCTGTTGCGGATTAATTTTTTACTACTCTCGCTCATCGCCGAATCTCCCTCAGCTTCTCAGCCATCTTCACTCTGATCTCTGCCAGTTCCTTTTCCAGATCATCGATCTCCTGCTGGACAGCATCGATATCGATTTCCTTCTCCTCCTCGAATGTGTCCACGTAGCGGGGGATGTTCAGGTTGAAATCGTTCTCCTTTATCTCCTCAAGATCAGCTACATGGGCATATTTATCCACGTCCTCTCTGGAATCATACACTTCCATGATCCTTGCCAGATGCTCGTCTGAAAGTGTGTTCTGGTTCTTGCCGGAGACAAATTCCCGGCTGGCATCGATGAAGAGAACATCCTTATAGTCCTCTCTGGCTCCACCCTTTTCCCGTGAGCGGTCAAAGACCAGGATCGCCACAGGGATATTGGTGGTGGGGAACAGGTTTCCCGGAAGCCCGATAACTGCATCAAGCAGATTTTCCTCGACCATCTTCTGGCGGATCAGTCCTTCCTTAGCTCCCCTGAAAAGAACTCCGTGAGGCACAACAACGGCCACACGTCCTTCCTTTTCAAATGCAGTTTCAACCATATGGCTGATAAACGCCCAGTCTCCCTTGCTTTTTGGAGGAACCCCACGCCAGAAACGGTTATAATGATCACTTTCTGCATTCTCAGCACCCCATTTATCCAGTGAGAATGGCGGATTGGCAACAACACAATTGAACTTCATCAAACGGTCGTTCTCTACAAGAAGTGGGCTGTTCAGCGTATCACACCACTCAATGCGGGCACTGTCAAAACTGTGCAGAAACATATTCATCCGACACAATGCCCACGTACTGCCATTAGATTCCTGTCCGAAAAGAGCAAAATCATGGTTGGATATTTGTCTGGCTGCCTGTACCAGAAGGCCGCCGGAGCCACATGCAGGGTCACATATGCGGTCCCCTGACTTCGGCCTGGCAAGCCTGGCAACCAATTCCGTAACCTTCGACGGGGTAAAGAACTCTCCAGCCTTTTTCCCGGAATCCGAAGCAAAGCGCTCTATCAGGTATATGTAGGTGTTTCCAATCACATCCTCCGAAACAAGGCTTGGCTTCATACTCAACTGTGGTTTGTGGAAGTCTTCCAGAAGCTGCTTCAGACGTCTGTTCCTATCCTTTGTTTTTCCCAGATTTGCTTCGCTGTTAAAGTCAATGTTGCGGAAAACTCCCTCAAGTTTGCTCTTATTTGATTCTTCAATATGATCGAGAACAATGTTGATCAATTCGCCAATATTAGCGGCAGCCCTGCGGTCATAAAGGCTGTAATATGTGGCTGGGAACTCATCCAGTACAATTTCGTCACCTGTTTTTTCATCAGTTTGGATTAGTTTAATGTCTGGAAGAACAAATCTTTCACGTTCAAGCTTGCGTCTGATTCGGGCATTATCTCCGTACTGCTCTCTGTATGAGTCATAATGGTCCTGCCACACATCGGAGATGTATTTCAGGAAGAGCATGACGAGAATGTAGTCTTTGTACTGTGCCGGGTCAACAACTCCTCTGAATGTGTCGCATGCAGCCCAGGCCGCATTGTTGATATCTTTTTGGTCAATTTTTTTCATAATTTTTATCCTCTTTTGCAAGCTGCATTAGTAGTGTTGAAATGTACTTCTCCCGTTTTTCAGCTAATACTCTCAATATTCTCTGTTCTCTGGCTGACAATGCTGCCAGCTCAACGATTGTTTTTTGAATTTTCAAGGAAGGTATGTGAACAGGCATCTCTTCCAGTTGTTTGCTTCTGATCATGCTCACTGATGTCCCTGCCTGTACAGAAGTTAGATAGCGTTGTGCATCAGTTTGCCTAATGTACCAGTTTAGGTATTCTGGCAAAACAGTTTCAGGGTCTGTGATCCTGATTCTTATCAGGGGTGCAGCAATAATGGCCTTTCCTGGATTTTCAAGGATGACTGCAGAAGTATTTATTTGTCCTCTTGACCTAAACACCAGATCCCCGATTTGGGCAAAATGTTGCTCTTTTGGGGTCGGCATGTCAATCTTCATTAATTCACTATGGTCTACTGTGTTGTCATCAAGCAGATCTTTCATCTGGATAACTTCAACATTCCCATTTTCAGATACTTCGAGCCTTGATCTGAATGAATATCCTGTTTGTATCGTTGCTATATCTTTGATTTTTACTTCCTTCACATATTACAGTAATAATGTTACTGTATTTATATAATGTGTTCGTATTTACAGTAACGATGTTACTGTAAATATGTTTTTGTTGAAAAACCCTATACCTGTAATCACTGAATTCTATTTTTCTGCTAATTCATTGTGCAGCAAGAAAGGTCGTGATGTGCAGTCATTTAATCAGAACGATGCAAAGTAATCACTTAAAGTTAGTATTAAGAAAAAGAGGTAATAAGCTAATATTCTTACAAAAAAAGCAGTTTTGCGCAGAATTCAGAAGAACCTGCGCAAATGAGTTTGTGTTTATATTTTTTGCTTTAGGATATTTACATATCCATGCCGCCCATCATTCCTGGGGGCATGCCGCCTGGAACCATGTCTTCTGCGGAAGGTCCTGCTCCACCCTGTCTGGATGCGATGATATCATCGATCCTGAGGATCATGACTGCAGATTCAGCAGCTGCGTTGATTGCCTGGGTCTTTACCCTGAGTGGCTCAACTACGCCTGCTTCCCACATGTCGATAACCTTTCCTTCGTAGACGTTAAGACCTGCTGTCTTTGTGCCCTTCTCGTGGTGTGCACGGAGCTCCATAAGCATGTCTATTGGGTCAAGACCTGCGTTCTCAGCAAGTGTTCTTGGAATTACTTCCAGAGCTTCTGCGAATGCTTTGACTGCAAGCTGTTCCCTGCCGCTGAGTGTTGCTGCGTATTCCTGGAGTCTGAGTGCAACTTCAACTTCAGGCGATCCGCCACCAGCTACAAGTTTCTCGTCCTCGATTGCTACGCCGACTACTCTGAGTGAGTCGTTGAGTGCTCTCTCGATGTTGTCAATGACGTGTTCTGTGCCACCGCGAAGGAGGATTGAAACTGCCTTTGGATTTACGCATCCTGTTACGAAGGTCATTGGGTCGCCGCCAATCTTCTTCTCTTCTACAAGATCTGCCTTGCCCATGTCAGCTTCTGTGATCTCATCAACGTTTGTAATGAGCTTTGCACCGGTTGCTCTTGAAAGTTTCTGCATGTCGCTCTTCTTGACACGTCTGATGGCAAATACGCCTGCCTTTGCAAGGTAGTGCTGTGCCATGTCATCGATTCCCTTCTGGCAGAATACGACGTTTGCACCGCTGGCTACAACTTTGCCGACGAGGTCTTTGATCATCTTCTCTTCCTGGTCAAGGAATGACTGGAGCTGTTCAGGTGATGTGATGGAGATCTCTGCATCGACTTCTGTGTCTTTGAGCTCGATAGCTGTATTGATGAGTGCGATCTTCGCGTTCTCGACCTTCTTTGGCATGTTGGTGTGAACACGTTCTTTGTCAATGATCATACCTTTAATAAGTTCGGATTCCTCGATACGTGCTCCGACCTTCTTTTCGATCTTGATGTTTTCCATATCGACCTTGTTGTCTTCATCAACAATGCTCAGGATTGCATCAACTGTAATGTTTGCAAGTACATCCTTTGTTGCTTCTGCACCCTTTCCGGTCATTGCTGTTCCGGATATGTTTAACAGTACATCCCTGCTATCTCTGGTGACGGATACTGCAAGCCCTTTAAGGATCTCGGCTGCTTTCTGTGAAGCCATCCTGTAACCGGATGCGATGATAGTTGGGTGTATGTCCTGCTCAATGAGCTCTTCTGCCTTCTTGAGGAGTTCGCCGGCAATTACTGCAGCTGTGGTTGTTCCGTCGCCGACCTCATCGTCCTGGGTCTTAGCTACTTCCACAATCATCTTTGCTGCAGGGTGCTCAATGTCCATTTCTTTAAGAATGGTTGCACCATCGTTTGTGATGACTACATCTCCAAGGCTGTCTACAAGCATCTTGTCCATTCCTTTTGGGCCAAGTGTTGTTCTAACAGCTTCAGCGACTGCTTTTGCAGCCATGATGTTGTTGCTCTGTGCTTCTCTGCCTCTAGTTCTCTGGCTTCCTTCTCTTAATATGAAAATTGGCTGTCCTGCCATCTGTCCTGCCATGTATTGTCTATCCTCCTTAGATATATGAAATTAATATAACATTTGTTTTAGGTCGTTTTTTAATGTTTGTAGTTCTATATAAGCGTATCGGGTACGCCGCTTTTTTCCAGATGGAAAGAATAAACTAAAAGACAAATATAGTAAAAAGAAAACTGAATAAAAAAAGTATGTAGTAAAGTGATACAAATCACTTTACGAGTGCTTTTGGTGATCTGCGAAGGAACCTTCTCTTAGCACCTGATGCTGAATATCTCTGTGCTGGTCCTGGATGAGCTTTTCCTTCCTTGCTCTTACGAACTTTGATTGCTCTGCCGTTACGTCCTTTTACTTTTACCCATTCAATGCTGCCTGTCTTACCCATGATAAATCCTCTTGATAATATTAATTGTAAATTTTAAGTTAACCTAGATATATAATTCTAGTCGTGAGTTTACTTCTAGACGTAATGCTCATTATTAAAGCTTGCGGGAAAATCAGAGCAAAATTACTTGTAGACAGCAGGGATTATGGCAATCATTACAACAGGAGTTGATCAAGGTTACTTCACCAATTGAGAAACAGCTTGAAATAGCTGGCAGAGAGCTTAAAGATGTACAGGATTATCCTATGGATCAACTGAAGTCCATCATAAAGGAAGTTGGCTTTGAATGTGACTTTTGTGCACGGTGCTGCACCCGGGAATTCAACGATCATGTCTTCCTGCTCACCGATGACACCATCAGGGTAATGGCTATTGATTCTGATTCTCTGGAACCTGCTCCCTATTACGAGTTATGTGACCAGTACGGACGTTTCTACGTTTCCGGTTATTCACTTAAAGTAAAAGAAGATGGTTCATGTATCTTCCTCAATGAGAAGAGATGTGCTATCTATGAGCAGCGTCCCCTGATATGCAGGCTTTATCCTTACATGTTGCACCGTGAAGCCGATGAGGATGGGAATATCGACTGGAGGCAGATAGCTGGCCTGGGTCAGCATGGCTGTTACCACAATGAAATAAGTGATGATGAGTCTGAAGAGATCGCCCGGCAGATCAAAGCCTATGAAACAGGTTATCTTATGCAGGTAAAAGAGTTCTTCAAAAAGGCAGAAGAACATTTCAAAAAGAACGGTTTCAAACATGTTCAGAGTATTTACGACAGGGAGATGAGGAAGTTCAATAAAGGTGATGAAATTACAGTTTTCGTCTTATTCAATGGTGACTTTATTGAACATAAGGTCAAAAAAGAATCAACCCGTTAAACTGAAAAAGCAACCATCGGTAAAATGAAAGGAAAACTGGATCTTCCGCTTATCTGTCTTGTTGCATTTTTTTCAATGTCAGCCGGAGCTCTGCTTGGTCCTGTCCTTCCCTTTATGGTTGAGCCATTGAATACTTCCCGTGAAGCTGTGGGACTGATCCTCGGAATGTACACTTTCTCTACAGCCCTCTCCATGATAGTTGTTAGCTTCATCACAGATCGCGTGGGCCGCAAAAAGATACTGGTGCCATGTCTTCTGATCAACGGGATTGCCGGTTTAGCGTGCTATTTTTCCACAGATATGACCACGCTGCTGGCTTTAAGATTTGTCCAGGGCATAGGTATCGCAGGAATGCTGCCTATTATCATGACAATGATAGGGGAATTATACACCGGTCTTGACAGGGTCAATGCCATGGGCAAGATGAGCATGACAACAGGCATTGGTGCAGTGTCCGCCCCTCTGATTGGTGGCATACTTGCTTCATACGGCTGGAACGTGCCATTTTTGTTCTATGGTCTTACTATTCCTCTTGCAATAATCGTGGCAGTTTTTCTCCCTGAAACCAATCCTCATGAGAACAGGGCGAAAAAAAGGAACTCTATAATAAAAGCACTCACCGAATTCAGGATACTTTATACTATAATACTGAGCTTTTCAATATTTTTCCTGCTATACACCATGGTCATCTATGTTCCTTTCATTCTGAAAGACAACTTTGGTTTTACTGCAAGCCAGGCAGGGCTTGCGCTTGGACTTCAGGGAATAGCAATGGCAACTGTCTCATCCCGCGCCAGATCTTTCTCGGCAAGATATGGTAAACAAAAACTGCTAGTGACAGGATTCGCCATAACTGGCATTGCCCTCGGTGGTCTCATATTAACAGAATCGCTCTATCATGTCCTTGCCCTGATATTTATATTCGGAACCGGCTTTGGCATGGTGCAGCCCCAGTTGAACACTCTGGCAACTCAGGTAGCTCCTCCGGGAATGATGGGGGGAATTGTGTCAGTTTTCAATATCATGAAGTACGCAGGACAAACAGCAGCCCCACTCGTTCTTGCTGTTGTGTTATTCCACAGCGACCTGCACATGGTCTTTGCAACGTCATGCACGTTCGCATTTGTGATTGCGTTCTCTGCGTATTCCTTTAAGGGTGTTTATGGGAGTCTGGATGAATGAGTTTCATTCCCATGACCCCGTAACCTTCCCTTCCAATGCCATTTTCCCCAGTACCTTCCTGTAGTGGTCACTGACAGGTGAAGTCGTTACATTTGCATAGGGCGTTCCCGGCAGAGGTGTCAGGTAATGGGAGTGCACATGACCGCCTTTTTTACATATCCATTTGATGAGTTCAAGGCTCATATCCTGTTCCTCTTCTGTCTCATCAGGGAATCCCACCATAAAATCAACAACCGGAGTAATCCCATGGTCAAAACAGAGCTCAATGCTGTTAACAACATCATCAACCGTATGTCCTCTCAGGATGCTCCTGAGGATGCGGTCACTGCCGGACTGTGCGCCAAGGCTCAGTTTGGTGTTGGTACAGTACTTTGTGATAAGTTCAAGTGATTCGTTTGTGACGAATTCAGGCCTGACCTCGGAAGGGAATGTGCCAAAAAAGATGTTCCTGTCCCCATATTCATGGAGTGTCGAGAGAAGTTTCTCAACCCTGTCGAGCCGGGGATGTATCCCGTCACTGCCATAGGCCAGGGCATTTGAAGATGTGAATCTCAGGTCCTTGTAGTATTTCACAAATCTCATTATGGTATCTACGCTCCGATGCCTCATCTTATTCCCAAAGAGGCGCGGTGTCTGACAATACTTGCACCGGAAAGGGCATCCTCTGCTTATCTCAAGGGGTGCCATAACAACATCAGGATCAAAACAGGGGTATCTATCAAGGTCAACAGCATCCCTTTTGTCAGTATGGGCTGTATTTCCCCCTGCGTCCTTATAGGCGATTCCCTTTATTCTGGAGGCATCCTTGCCTGAGACAATAGCTTCTATAAGTTCAGGCAGGGTTTCTTCCCCTTCCCCGACGACCACGTAATCAAAATGATCAAGTGTATCCTCAACCGCACCGGATGGATGAGGGCCGCCTGCTATGAATATGGAATCTGTATTTGCTTTTTTAACTTCACGAAAGACAGATTCAGCCTGCCTGGTAGCGAAGCTGTATATCATTATCCCGTCATGGGGTTCTTTAACCTTCAAAGCTCCGGGGACAAGTGGTGCCAGTGCCGCAAGGCTATACATATTCTTTTTGTTCCAGCGAAAGCAGACATCCATGAATTAGTCTCAGTCTTTGTTTATCTCTACAAAGGAAGCAGTGCTGTTAACGACAACTCTGTCACCGTTCTTCAGGAATTCAAAAGGATCAGTTTCCAGCCTGTCCACAAGGGGAATCTCGGATATTATTGCTCCGACTGCCACAATGGGTTCGGATTCGAGGTTTATCATTGCAGCGGGAGCTACATTATTCTTGAAAAGCTGATAAATTACGTATGAACCTACGGTAGACCCTTTTCCATACGGAAAAACAAGGACTTTCCCACAGATGGACTGGCCGTAAAGCTCGTGCTGAGGCTCTACGATCTCTCCGGTCTCAGGGTCAACGTTCCCAAGGAACGATATCGGGTCATGGGTGAGAAGTACTTCTCCTTCTGCAACTCCTCTGGATATTGTTCTGCAATTAACTTTCATCGATGACACCTGCTTCTTTGATACAGTCCTCAATGCTCGCATACTTTGCGGCTACCTTACACATGCTCGGCACGTAAGCAAGCGCCTTTCCGGAATTAACCGTTATAGAACTATACTTGTTAGTGGCAGGTGATACTACCATACAGGTATCACACACAACCTTTGCACCACTTTTCTCAATTCTCTCCACAAGGTCGGGGTATCTCTCTGCAACTTCTCTTGCAGTGCATACCCACATCTCTTTCTGTAGTTTCTTTCCGGCAACGAGTTCCGCGATCTCTTCCAGTTCCTCAGGGGAGCAGTGCGGGCATCCCACGGTTATTATCTCGCTGGACAGTATGTCCTTATTAGTTTCATAGACCTCGTCTATCTGTGCTCTCTCAACAGGAATTCTCTCATCAGGTTTTGCAAACCTGTTCCTGACAGCTTCAGGTGTTACACCTTCGATGTGGTATAATGCCACAGCCCCGGATGCTGCAAGAGCTGCACCGAGCGATTTCATCTCATTTCTGGAAGGTTCGTTCTTCATGTAGAATATGGGTACCCTGCTTCCGACGGTCTTTCCCACAACGTAGCCAAGGGCACCGTAATCCGATCCTGATAGTTCGCAATCGACTTCTACAGTAACTACAGGTTCCCTCATCTCATCAAGATGGTATCCGTAATTTGCAGTTTTTCCGACAAGAGCTGCTGAAAGCGCTGAAGGTCCTCCTTCACGGTTTGTCCTTGCACCTATCACAGAGTTGGCATAGGAAACTGCCGAGGACTCGCTCCATGCGATATGGTCATCCAGTTTAACGTCAAACCCCTCAAGATAATAAGGCGTGCATGTGCACTTAGTCTGAATTCCGAGTTTCGCATAAGCTTCTATAATCTCCTGCTGTTTCTTTGCAAAAGCAGGGTCAATGCCCATCTCCTCCCATTTGTTGATGTCCATTCCGGCAGGGTTGAGTATTGAAGGTATCTTCACTTTTCCTTCAAGGTCAGAGATCCATTCCAGCCCTGCATCTCCCATTGTCTTATATGATACTCCGGCTATCTGTGCACTTTTTACGGGTATCAGTCTGTCCGCACCGTAGATATCTCCAAGTGCCACAAGGATCTCTATTGCCTTTTGGAGACTCGGTCCATACTCTCCTTCAAGGGTCTTTTCTTCTTCAGGTGTAAGGTACATTATTGTTCCGCCTTTTTCCTTTCTTTATTCAGGCATTTTTGCACGTTCGAAGTTCTGAGCTTCTTTGAGCACCTTTGTCGCATCGATACCGACTTTGGTAGTTGTTCCGTCAGGTGCACCCCTCGGATCAAGTGAACTTCCTCTCACATTCGGTATTATCATCATGTCCATGTCACCTTTTACTCGGGTGGCAATGGCAAATTCCACGTCGTTAGGGTCAAAGATATCAATATCATCATCAACCACAACCACATGCTTCAGGCTTGTGTGACTGGCAAAGGCTGCCATAATGGCATTCTTCCCGTCACCTTCTGTCTGTTTCTCTATCTGCACTACTGCATGCAGGTAACAGCATCCGCCTTCGGTGAGCACGACATTCTTTACGGTTGTAACTTCGCTCACAGCGTTGAATATCCTTGGTTCATAGGGAACACCCATCATCAACAGGTGCTCAGGTCCGGCAGGAAGGATTCCGTGATATATGGGGTCCCTGCGGTGCAATATTCTTGTGATGTGTATGACCGGTTCCTGTCTTACAAGGTCATAGGTGCCTGTGATATCCACGAACGGTCCTTCATCAACTCTCTCTTTCGGGTCGATGTAACCTTCAAGGACAATTTCCGCATGTGGCACTTTAATGCCGTTAGAACACTCGAACACTTCTACCGCTCTTCCACGAAGGGCAGCAGCGTAATGGAATTCCTTGCCAGCAGGTACGCGTGTTGTGGATGCGAATGTAACTGTAGGGTCAGCACCAAGAACGATGGCTATGGGAAGTCTCTCTCCTTTGTCAGATGCCTTCTTGTGCATCACATAGCTGTGTCTTGGAGCTACAAGGCGTGCTGCAAGCCTCGTTTTGTCCACGACCAGAAGCCTGTGGATGGCTGCATTCATCACACCGTCATATTCTGTGACAACAACACCGGCTGTGAGATAAGGTCCGGCATCCTTCTCGAAATGGGTCATTATCGGCAGCTTTGTGAGGTCAACGTCATCCTCGATGACCTCCATTGTGGGTGAATCTTTTACGACGACAATCTCCCCATCCGGTGAAACCTCTGAGAGTCTCTTTATGATCTTATCCTTATCCACACCGAACATCGCTGCAAGTTCATCCCTGGAACCAAGCACATTCATAATTGCCTTGCTTCCGTCAATGTTGTGGAATAGCACCGGTGAAGGTGTTCGTTTTGCAATACGCGGTGCTTCAAACACCTTTGAAACAGCCTCTGTGATCTCAACAAGTTTTCCGTTCTTCCTGAGCTGCTCGATAAATTCCCTCATAGTATCATCCGTGTAAAAGTTGTAATAATATTAGTGTTATCTCATTTTTGGGCTAGAATATGAGCCAATTATATTTGAATGCATATACTAAAAGAGAATTGTGCTAAATCTCTGTTTGGTGTTTAATGGGTGCAAGCTTTTGAAAACAAATTTTCATTTATTGGTGAATATGATATTTTTAATTGTCCAACAAAAAAAGAAAAATTCTTCCATTTATTTGCAGAATTACAGATACAGATGAGCAGATTTTGTATAATAAATAAAATGATGTTTTTGAAAATTTATACTTTTACTAGTGAAGCCTAGATATCGCTACAAAAAATAAATGTTTCTTTTCAAAATAATTATATAGCATGGTTGAATATTTGTATAGGTGCATTTAAAGGATAAATATCAATGAGTAATAAAAAAATAGTGTATGTGTTTCTTTTAATTTGCTTATGTATATTTTTATGTGGTACTTCTTCTGCTGAGTATCCCAACACTTTAAATTTATCCGAAATTAAAGATAATTTTTCTATTGGTACTCCTGTTTATGATATTTATTCTGGCACAAAATATCTGGAGGTAAATGAGAATGAGGCTATAGAAATAGAATATTTCCTTACAGGAGTTGGGCAAGTTGATGCAAATAAAATAAGGATTTCTATTTCTCCTGATATTTGTCAGGAAAGTATAATCAGTGTTCAGACTATAGAAGCTAATTGGACGGATATTGAGAATAAACGTCCCTCTCATCTTGAAATGCATAGTTACCAAGACGGATCACAAATGGCAGGAATACTACCTCCATATTATTTTACAGTAGATGAAGCTGATTCTTTTTTTAATTACGGAGGAAAACCATGGCAATCAGTAAATGATACTTTATTAGTTGTTCCATGGGTGAATGGTTCGTTGGTGAGTCCAATATATATTCGTTTTGTAATTGCAGAAGACGCTCCAAAAGGTGATCATGAAGTTATGTTTTTTGTATTTTATCAATATGATGATACGTGGTATTCTACTCAAGAAAACGTAACTGTACATATAAAATATTGGTATGAACAATGGTATTATCAAATACTTCTAGCATTATCTGTTCCGGTTCTATATGCAATTTTATCCTCTTTTTACAAGTGTGTATATAATAAATCAACGTCATTCCTACAAAAGATTAAAATCTGGTTTATTAAAATATTGGTTTTAATCAAAGAAGAAGTAAAAAAGCTTAATCCAAAAAAAAGAGTGAAGAGTAGAGGTTATCTAATTAGCTCCTAATCTCTCCCATTCTAATTAGACAAAATTTTCAA
>OBLN01000006.1_pt1 | contig 98343 bp, 83 predicted proteins | sample 1519301 | NCBI WGS metagenome assembly OBLN01 (sample SAMEA2452533, study PRJEB22499) | sediment metagenome | reverse complement strand
ACTGCGGTAACTTCCTCAGCACCCATCTGATAAGCGCCTATAACAACATCCATAGCGGCGTTGCCCGCACCTATCACCACAACTTTTTTGCCTACTGCGGGTTTCTCGCCCCTGTTGACAGCCTTGAGGAAATCAAGACCTTTAACAAGCCTTTCATGTCCTTCAAAAGGGATAACAACAGGGTTGTGCGCGCCCACGGCAACTACTACTGCATCATATTTTTTGCAGAGTTCGGCAAATATATCCTTATCAACAAGGGTATTCGTTTTTACGTTTACACCTGTATCCAGTATTCTCTTTATTTCAGCGTTGAGAACATCCCTTGCCAGCCTGTCTTCAGGGATAACCTGCATCAGCTTACCGCCGATTACACTGTCTGCCTCAAGAATATCCACTGCGTATCCCATCCTTTTCAGGTGGAAACCCGCAGTGAGACCGGCAGCCCCGGCACCTATCACGGCAACTTTACAGCCGTTATCAGCCGCAGCGGCAGGGAGTGCTACATCCTTACTGAGCATGCCCATCTCTTTTATTTTCACAGGTACATCCACATGAAGCCTGCTGCATTCATCCTGACAGAGATTCGGGCAAACCTGACCGCATACAGAAGCGGGAAAAGGACTATGCTCAAGCACAAGCTCAAGGGCTTCCTTAACCTTATTCTGGCGGAGAAGAGCAATTCTCTTCTGGGTCGGTATAAAAACAGGACAGTTATATTCGCAGGGGGCGGAGTATTTTGCATTCATCCATTCAGGAATACGGAGTCTGCTTGCGCCTGTTTCAACATAGTCGGTCACTTTGAAATCTTCCTGTACAAGATCACCGAAGATTCCGCCTTCCACCCATTTTTTCAGGCGGAAATCCCTTGCAGACATGTATTTTGCAACGTGTCTTTCCTCATGGGTTTTTGCGACTATTTTATGCCACTGCCCCATATCGGAAAGCTCGCCGTAAAGCTCCGGTTTCTCTATTTTTTCAAGGAAGACACCAAGCCCATGTGTGAGGAACTCTTTATCCGCCTCATCAAGCTCAAGCATCCATACTTCATCAGACAGACCGCCGACATAACCTCTCACATAAACAGTTCCGCCTACCATGCCGACACAGCTTCTGTCACCAAGGACAGATTCCCCTTCGGGAACACCGTATCCGCAGATTATGGCAAAACCGCCGCCCATGAACTCGAAACTGAAAGAGCCTACTCTTTTCAGCACCCAGAACTCAGGGGCAGTGTAGCGGGGGTCATATTTCATAAGTGCGCCGGAACGTGTTCCGGTTTTGCCCGCAACGTATATTTTCCCCGATGCGGCGCAGTGAGCAGTGGTGTCACCGCCGTCACCCTTTACAATGATTTCCGCTCCGGCGTTGAGCCAGCCCACATCAGCAGGGGCAGAGCCTTCCACAACCACAGTGGTTCCGGGCATACCCATTGAACCGACCCTCTGACCGGGGTTCTTGACCTTAAAAGTGAGATGTTCGCCGTTGTCAGACCATAAAGCGCCGCCTATGTTGTGCTGACCGGATGCATCAACCTCAAACTCACGAATGCCTGCGTCAAGGTCTTTATATATTTCTTTCAGAAGGCTCTGGGTTGAGACCCTCTTATCGTTTATTACGCCTTTTATATGCGCTTTTCCGCTCATTTTTCCACCCCCTAGCATGCGTACTGGATCTGAAGTCTGTCCGCCACAGCCTTGTCCTCGCTGATCAGGCAGTCTGACCTACCCACGGGGAGCGAACTGTTGCCGATGGGAGCGAGAAGCTTTTTAAGCTCGCTGTCAACAGAGAGGAAGTAGTTGACGATGTTCTCGGCGACTTTATCTATATCCAGCCTCTTTACCAGTGTCGGGTTCTGGGTTGTGATTCCCACAGGGCAGAGTCCGGTGTTGCATGCGTTGCATTTGCCGTGGTCATTGCCCACACAGCCTGCAAGCTGAAGCATAAGCTTGCGAGAAGCTTTTTAAGCTCACTGTCAACAGAGAGGAAGTAGTTCACGATGTTCTCGGCGACTTTATCTATATCCAGCCTCTTTACGAGTGTCGGGTTCTGAGTTGTGATTCCCACAGGGCAGAGTCCTGTATTGCAGGCGTTGCATTTTCCGTGGTCATTGCCCACACAGCCTGCAAGCTGAAGCATAAGCTTGCCTGTGAATACTCCGTTTGCGCCGAGGGCTATCATCTTGAAAGCGTCCGCTGCGAGGTTTCCTGTCTGTCCCAGACCGCCTGCTCCCCAGAGAGGTATCTGGGACTGTTTGCCCTGATGAGTGGCAGCAAGATAACAGTCACGAAGCTTGGAGACTATGGGGTGTCCGGTATGGTCAAGGGACACTTCGTTGGCTGCTCCTGTTCCGCCGAGGATACCGTCAAGGAAAAAACCGCCCACTATGTTGTAAGGGTCACGCAGAAGGTTGTTATAAACCGATACACTTGTGGAGCTTGCCGCAACCTTTATTGCCACAGGAACCTTGAACTTGAATGCGGAGTTGAACGTGAGAAACATTTTCTGCACGCTCTCTTCAATGGAGTAAAGCCCCTGATGGTTGGGAGGACTGAGAAGATCCGTTTTCGGAACGCCTCTGATCTCCTGAATGTGGCTTGCCACTTTCTTGGCCTGAAGCAGACCGCCGTCACCGGGTTTTGCACCCTGACCGATCTTGATCAGAATTCCGCCGGGAAGCTCCTGCATATAGGGCATGGAATTTATTATTCTGTTCCAGCCGAAGTGACCGGAAGCAATCTGCAATATGGTATATTTCAGGAATCTGGACTTAAGAAGCCTGATCGGCACGCCGCCTTCACCGCTGCACATACGCACGGGAAGTCCGCATTCCTCATTGAGATAAGCCGTGGCAATCGCCATAGCCTCCCACATTCTCCATGAAAGAGCGCCTATGGACATATCCCCTATGATGACAGGATAAATCCAGTTCATAGGAGGCAGAGCGCCGGAATCTATTTTCAGCCTGCCGTTTTCGAGCATGAAAGGCAGCTCCTCAGCGGGCAGAACCCTGCCGAACGGAGCAAGCATGTCGAAGGTGTGTCTGGATGCGTCCAGCGAGGGGTCAGTCATCTGGCTGATACGCCCTACCCTTATTTTATCCAGAGTGCGAACACCTGTGGAAAGGTTTGCCCTGCCGCCTCTTTTGTAAGGGTCTGCCAGAGTGCCTCTGTATTTTATGGTGAATCTGCTGTCTTCATTGCGCACGGGTTTGATCGCCGTATTGGGGCAAACCCTCTCGCATACTCCGCAGCCTCGGCAGAATTTATAAACGTCTACCTTCTGCTTGATCACAGGTACGGCCTTAAACTCAACCTTCGGTTCAGGGGTAAGATAATCGCTCACAACTTTTCTGCGTTTCTCCATTCCGGCTTCTATAGCCTCAAACGGACACGCCGCAACACAGCTTCCGCACATTGTGCATCTGTCGCTGGAGTAATTTATCTGCCAGTCGAGGTCATCCCTTGATATTTCGTTTACTCTCATTGTTGCCATCTCTGCACCTCAAGGTTGTTTGTGATAACAACTGTCTCTCTTTCATTGGTGTATATATCCTCTTCCCAGTTTCTATCGGGAAGAACCTCATTTATGCCGGAAACCTCTGAAGTTATAACCACAGTTCCATTATGTTTGCCTATCACAGTGGGACGGAGCTTCTTAGCATCACATGTGTTGAACAGTGTTCCGTCGGGCAGAACACCGATGATAGTGTTCGGTCCGTTGATCTCAAGGTTTGAAAGCGAGGAACGCATGTAGTTAAGCGCCTGTCCGTCATCTCTTTTAGCCATTTCATCAAAAGGGAGCGGAGTTATGGTGTGTTTATAGTATTCCAGAGGCCATTTAAGGATTTTATGTATGTAGTGAAGTGTGTACAGAAAGCACTGTGAATCGGACTCAAAGCCTATATAGCCTTTGTAAAGCCCTTTCTGGAAGTTTTTGTTTTTTTCATAAAAAGTGTTTTCGCCGTTGGCGAGTGCTGTGTACCCCTGAAGGAAAAAGGGGTGAGCTGCATAACGCACAATGTCGTAGTTTGTGTTCTGACGGCATTGTGCAGTAATCACTTTTGCCATGAAGTCTCTGTCTTCATGCCACAGACCGAAATATGTGCCTATATCAGTAGGGTCGCCTATCTCTTTCAGAGTGATAACATCCGGCCAGAAGGAATATACATAGCCGTCATCTTTTTCCTCAAGAATTTTTCTGAGTTTAAGACGCATGTCCACAAGGAGTTCCTCTTTTTCCTCCTGCGGAGCGTATTTAAAGCTTCTTGGATATTGAAAAACCTGAAAAACATAGTTAGGCATTGGCTGTATATCCAGCTCGTCACGGAAGTTTATCTCCGGCGACCACTGCATAACCCTTACAAAGCCTTCCTTATGAAGAATGTCTTCCGCTATCGCCATACCCTTATCCGTACACGCCATAGAAAGAACCGGAAGATCTTTATAATCTGCGAATCTGCCGCCCAAATCCTGCATAATCATTGCAAAACCTGAATTATCATGCCCCTTCTGCTGGGAACGCATAAGGAGCAAGGCTTTAGAAGGGTGGAAGTAGTCTGTGGATTTTATTGCGCCTATTCTGCACATATCCTGCCTCCTGTATGAAAGCAATTTGCATTGCATTCTAAGTTAAAATGACCGTTCAGCCTTATAAAAATAAATAACTAACCGACGAACGGAGGCAGCGGAAGAATTTCGGGAACTGTAACTGCTCCGGAACAATTTTCCGAAAGAGAGGTTTTCCTGTTTTTTTCAGGGTTCTGCTATGTAAAGCGTTGCCCCTAATAAACTGCGTTTTTATGTATCGCTGCGGATGAGATCCGCTTTGGAAAATGCGGTAAATCTCCCCTTCGTGTTTTACCGTCAATAGAACTTATAATATGAGATAAAAGAGATGTCAATAATTAGAAACAAAGGTTAAACACCCATAAGAGATGTTAAAATAATATTTAAAAACAATTATAAAGTTATCTAAACACGCAAAACCATTGTCAGGTTTATTACAATCAGAATTTTAACATTTATTACCAAATACTTGAAAATAAACAAAACAATACCATGTGTTTTAAAATGAAAGGACAAAGCAGGCAGTACAGGGATAAACAAGGTTTAAAAAAAAATTAATCAAAGATCATTTTTGTCTGTAAGTAAAAATCATCGGCACCGTCTCTGATCTTGTCAAGCTGGTTCTTTGTCAGGTTTATTCTGTTCTTCATAAGGTAAGCCGAAGCAGCGCTGGCATCCCCTATGCGGAAATAATTATAGAGAATTTTTGACATCTTCAGAATCTTCGCTTCGTTCTGAAACTTGCATTTAAAGGGCTCATCCTGAAACTGAACAGGCATATAAAATTCAGGTTTAAACTTCCATTTCATAAGAAGAGCAATACCTGCATTAATGGAATTATGCTCCGCAAGGCGTTTGTAATTCTCACTGTCCTTGGGTTCAAGATTCTCTCCTTCGAGATAATCAGACAAAACAGCAAGAAGAAAGATATAACCTATGCGGTGGATCATTCCTATGGAAAAAACTATCTTTTTACCTGAGAATTTAAGGACATCCGCAAGAACATGTGCGATACATCCCACTCTTATGCTTTCTTCCACCGCTTCACTTATATCTTTATGAAAAATAAGCTCTTTATTTGAAGCCAAAGCAGCATTTATATAATTGATAAGAAACATTTTTATATTCATTGTGCCTATTCGGACTATAGCGCTTTCTATATCTTTGATATCAGTAAAAAGACCGCTGTAATGCACCGAATTGGCAAGCTTAATCAAACCAGCGTGTATTCCCGGATCTGTCCTGGACATTATTGCAATTTCCTGAATGGAAACATCATCTGATTCAAGAACGGGCAGCATCTGAAAAGCCACGTCTTTTTTCATCGGGAGGATAACATCACCCTTGTCCAGAATCCTTTTGATATAGTCAAAGATTCCTTCCTTATTCTTCTGTGATGCTGCGGCCTCAAGGGGCTTGCACACCTTACCGGCAACAAGAATCTGTTCAAACGGACGCATAACCTGATTGTGGTAAATTATCTCATAGTTTTTGTGCATAAAGTATTTATCAAGCTCTTTATCCGCAAGAATCATGAAGATACTCTGGGTGGAATCCTTTATGTGATCCTGAAGTTTTGAGAAGCTTATGAACTCGTTTTTATCAAGAAGAACTATAAAAACATTGCGGAAACCCCTTGTTTCAAGGAGTCTGCGAAAACCACGGGTAAAAAAGGAGAAAGCCTCGTGTTCAACCCCGAGTATCTCAAGCATTGAGCTGTAATAGTTTAAAATCTTTCGTTCAGAGCAAATCAGTATCGTATCCGCCATTTCTTCCCTTCGTTCAATAATTACTGCTGAATACTCGGCAGTTCAATACGGAAGCATGCACCTTTGTCCGTATTTCTTACAGTGAGCTTGCCGGTCATGCTGTTTTCCACTATCATTTTAGACATGTAGAGACCTATTCCCGTGCCTTTTCCTTCCGGTTTTGTTGTGAAGTAGGGTTCAAATATCCTCTCAAGAAGATCTTCTTTTATGCCGCCGGCGTTATCTTCAACCTCTGCCACAGCTTTCCCGTTTTCATAAAATATATGCACCGTGACCCTCGGTTCAGTGGTGTTCTGTTCGCTCAGTGCATCTTTTGCATTATTGAGAATATTAAGAAAAACCTGAGCCAATTCATTGGGATACCCCATAACTATCAGTTCGCTGTCCACCCGAAGGTCAACCTTTATCCTGTGTTCCTCAAAAAAAGCCTGCACAAGATACAGGGCTTTTTTTACACAGTCAGAAAGCAGAAACTCTGTCTGCTCTTTGTTCTCCTTGAAGAAGTTACGGAAATCATCGACAGTGGCGGACATTTGCTGTATCAGGGCATTCACTCTGTCCAGAATATCCTTGAGCTTATCATCAGTAAGCTCACCGGAGTCTTTTATGTATTTCAGCTCAAAGAATGACAGATTAAGCGCATTAAGAGGCTGGCGCCACTGGTGGGCTATGTTGCCGAGCATCTCGCCCATGGCGGCAAGTTTAGACTGCTGAATAAGCAGTTTTTTGTTCTCCATATTCCTTTCAACCTCATGCCTGACCTTGTCCTCCATCAGTGCATAAAGTTCCATTAACTCTTCCTGCATGTATTTTCTGTCCAGCACATTCACCAGAATCTCGCTGACGATTGTAAGCAGGGAAACTATATCGTCATCCCACTCACGCTCACTTCCCAATGAAGAGAACGACATAAAGCCTATTGATTTTCCCTCTTTTATCATGGGGATGAGAATGAGAGACTTAACGCCAAGCGAGTTAAGCAGATCACGTTCGCATTCGGAACATTTTCTGTAGCCGCTTAAAGAGGTTATATTAATGATCTCTCTTCCTGCGAGCTTATCCCTTAAAAGGGACATTTCAAGCATCGAGACAGACCTCATCCTTTTCATAAGGCTTGGAACACCTGCCGCAGTCCATTCATGGGTTATGGAGGCTCTCATATTATCTTTATCAGTGCTGAAAACACAGCACCTTTCAGCATCAACAAAAGTGCCTATTTTTTCAAGGGCGCTGTTTATACCGGAATCAACCTCTTCCGCTGAAAGATTGATAAATCCGGCGGAAATCTCCATTATCTGCTGCTCAAACCAAAGCCGGTTCTGGATGCCAAGCTCTGCATTTACCCATGTGGTAATGTCATCATGTATCGAGACAACTCCTGCAAAAAAGCCTTTATCGTTTCTTACAACTGTTTTTGTGATATCAAACCAGCGAAACTCGCCGGTATTCTTCACATATACTGTTTCAACATAGTTATAGCTGGAGCATCTGCCTGCGGCTATCTCACGGTCGCCTTTGGAGAATCTGTCAAGCTCCTCATCCCTGAAAAGATGCTCGTCCGTTCTGCCGATTATCATTTCGCTGCCAAGAACTCCGGCAAGGTCAAGGAAACTGCGGTTGCATCCTGTGTAGCGGAGGTCTTTATCTTTCCAGCACACTGCTGCGGGAAGACTGTCAATAACATTCTGAAGAACCTTCTGATAGCCGCTTCCGCCTGAAAAAGAGGTGTAGTCAGGGCAGTTCACCTTGCTTATAATCCCTTCAAAGCCGGATACTTTGCCAAGAGAATCCCTTATAATGAAAACACTCTCCGTTGCATTGACCTCAAGCCCTTTTTTAGAAACAAGAGTTACGGAGATATCCTCCGCCAAACCTTCGCGCAGCAATGAATCCTCCACTGCGGTCCTTGCCGTCGGATACTTGTATATGCTGTCAATATTTCTGCCGATGAGTTCATCTGCGGAATATTCCAAAACACGTTCTGTTCCGCCCGTAACCTTCAAAATACGGCGCTGAAGGTCGGTTTCATAAAAAATTTCACCGGAAAAAGCCGAAAGCCTCTCAAAGGGCATATGCAAACCTCAAAAAAGTCTGATTATAAATAATACACATAATTGCTTATAATACAAAACTTAAATGTAATAGACGTTCTAAGATAATACATTAATCTTTAATTCCGGATAAAATTTAAAGTGACATTTTAAGACATAGGGTCTATATTCTATTTTCTGAATATATAGTTTCATGGAGATAGAAATGTCAGAAGCAGTTCATGCAGTTTCAGGCAGCAGGCTGAAATACCTACCTATAACCCTTTTTGCCACAGTTATGGGGCTTACCGGTCTTTCCATAGCCTTTATGCGCTTTGACCATATTATGCATACTCACACATACGCAGGTCAGTTTATCCTTTTCGGAGTGACAGCTTGGTTCTTTTTTATTCTTTTTTTATATTTAAACAAACTAGTCCGCTACCCTGAAGAGGTTAAAGAGGAGTTCAGACACCCGGTGAGGATAAACTTCTTCCCCACTATCTCAATCTCCATGCTTCTCTTAAGCATAGGATATGACGGCATTTATCAGCCCCTCTCCTCTGCATTGTGGCACATCGGCGCTATTGTTCACATAAGCTTCACCTTCGTTATACTGAATATCTGGTTTTTTAACGACTTTAAGGTCCAGACAAAAAACCCCGCATGGTTTATTCCCGTTGTCGGGAACATTCTTGTTCCTGTGGCGGGAGTTACACACGCAAACGCTGAAATAAGCTGGTTTTTCTTCTCTGTCGGAATAATTTTATGGATTGTTCTTTTTGCCATAGTGTTCTACAGACTCATTTTCCACGAGCAGCTTATGGCAAAGTTTCTTCCGACTCTGTTCATACTTATAGCTCCGCCGGCAATAGGATTCCTTGCATATGTAAAACTCACCGGAGGGCTTGATTCGTTTGCCCGTGTTCTCTATTACTTCGGACTTTTTACAGCCTTCATGCTGTTCAGCATGTTCAGGCACTTTAAAAAAGTTCCGTTTTTTGTATCATGGTGGGCATATACTTTTCCTATGGATGCTTTAACAATTTCAACACTTCTTATGTATAAACTGACTGGATACGTTCTGTTCAAAGGATTGTCTGTGATATTTCTAAGCATGACATCTGCGGTGATACTCATGGTTATATATAAAACAATAACCGCAGCAGTTGAGGGAAAAGTCTGCGTTCCTGAATGAAAAAAGGCAGACGCACTTCGTCTGCCTTGAGTGATTATCTAATAGCCGACTGTGAAACGTTTTCTGAGATGTTTCGGATTTTCAAGTTCATCAAGAACGGCAACAGCATAGTCGCCTGTGGTTATGCTGCTGTTTCCGTACTTGTCCACAAGAAGTTCTTCAAGCCCAAGTCTGAAACCGCCTTTCTTTTCACCGTCTATAAATTCCGCTGAAGGACTGAGGAAAATCCAGTTCACGTCATCAACTGTTCTGATATATTCCAGCGCCTTCGCCATTTTTGCCGCAACAGGATAATATGCAGCAGGAAAATCCGGCATGGTGTAAATCTCCTGCCCGTTCACATACAGAGTACCTGCGCCGCCTACAAAGAAAACATAGGGTAATTTTCCGCTGAGTTTTGCCTTTTCAATCAGATACTCCGCAGATTTAAGGAAAAGATTCTCCTCCGTTACAAAATCAGCAAACGCATTGACAACGGCATCAAAACTGCCCACCTCTTCTGCGGTAAGGTTAAACAGGTCTTTTTCAATAATGTCATACGGTTTGTCCCCCAGCTTTGCCTTATTACGTACAACAGCCGTAACTTCATGACCTCTTGCATGGGCTTCAGCGGCGATCTTTGAACCGGCTTTGCCGGCTGCGCCTATTACTGCAATTTTCATATGGCATCCTCCTCATCTTTTTAATCAATATATGCATAGTTAAAAAGAATAAAAGACCGCACATTTTTGTTATCTGGTTACATAAAAGTAACTTTTGCATTGGCTGTTGACTTGCAGTGTTTAAATATCATAATTTTTATATGAACAGATAAAGAGGTACAGCCTGATGTTTATATTTAATTTCAAAGAGTTTGAATGCCCTTTCAACTGTTTTACGGAAATAATCAAAGGCAAATGGAGAACAGGAATAATCCTGTCGCTGAGTCAGAACCCTAAGCGCTTCTCAGAGCTTAAAAAAGAACTGGATGGTGTAAGTTCCAAAGTTCTGACTGACAATCTCAAGGTCTTTGAGCAGAGCGGCATAATCAACCGCACAGTTTTTCCGACAGTACCGCCTTCAGTTGAATATTCACTCACCGAGCAGGGATTTGAACTGGCAAAAATCATGGACAGTATAAACAGTTGGGCAGGAATTTTTCTGAATCAGAAAGAAACAGTAAACTAGACAAAAATAGAAAACGGGGGCAGTTCATTATGCCCCCGTTTGAATATTATATTCTGAATTTATTCACAAGTGACTGCAAATCAGCCGCAAGACGACTGAGCTGCTCCACAGCCTCTGCCGATTCGGAAGCGGCAACGGAGTTATCCTTAGTAACATTGGAAATATTCTCAATACTCTGAGTCATCATATCCATTGCAGTAGCCTGTTCGTCTGTCGCACGGGCTATGAGTTTAACCTCGTTAGAAACATTCTCAACTTCACGAAGGGTCTTATCAAGTGATTCGGAAGCCTTTTCAGCTTTTTCCTTGCCTTCCTCAACCTTTTCAACACCTTCTCTCATTCCAGCCACAGCACCGCCGGTGTCCGCCTGGATATGCTGAATCATTTCTGCAATCTGTTTGGTGGCTGTTGTGGTTTTTTCAGCAAGCTTACGAACTTCATCAGCAACAACCGCAAAGCCTCTTCCGTGTTCACCAGCTCTGGCAGCTTCAATAGCAGCGTTAAGAGCAAGAAGGTTTGTCTGGTCGGCAATTTCATCAATTACCTGAACTATAAGTCCGATCTGTTCGCTGGAGTTGCCAAGCTCTCTCACTGTCGCCTCTGTCTGCATAACAGCTTCAGCTATTTTTTCCATCATAATTTTTGTCTGGCGGACTATTTTATGACTTTCTTCAACAGAGTGTCTGGCATTTTCGGCACTTCCGGCAACATTTTTAGTGTTCTGGGAAACCTCAAGAACAGTGGCATTCACTTCTTCCACAGCAGAAGCAGTGGCTGCCGCCTCCTCAGCCTGCGAAAGCGCACCCTGAGCAATATGCTCGGAAGTGCTTGAAAGCTCTGCGGATGTAGAAGCGAGATTATTGACAGATTCCATTACCGTATCGAGGATATTCCGCACGGAATTTGTCATTTTATTGAGCGAAGTATAAACCTCGCCTATTTCATCTTTCCGTTTGGTTTCAGGCATGCTGCTGAAATCTCCAGCAGCGATTACTGTAAGACGCCTGTTAACATCCTTAAGCGGAAGGAATATCAAAAGCCTGTTCACCATTATCACAAGAACAAGAAGTATTCCTATTACCACAATCAGGGCAAGGTAATTGCGGAAAGCATCAAGTCTTGCCCCTTGAATTATGGGTGAAAGCGGTATCATAATTTCAAAAGCGCCGTGTATCTCACCAGCACGCCAAATTTCAAAAGCGCCGTGTATCTCACCAGCACGCCAGTTTTCCATCTTAACGCCGGTGGGATCAAGCCCCTGATCGTTACCCCACAATTCCAGAGAAGTTGCAGGATCCCCATGGCAATGCTCGCATTCTTCCGTAAGGCGCACAGCCTTATAATAGCGGATTCTGTCTTTTTCAGCATCAATAATAAAATGCTCAGGAGTGCTTCCCGAACCTTTGTCAATACGGGTAAACATATCTAGAATTTCAAGATCTGTTTTATCAGGCTGATTAACAGGATTCCTGGGCGACACCTTCGGAACTTTCATCTGAACGCCTATTTCATCAGCCTTTGCTTTAAGAACATTCATAGCAACGGCTATGGGCACAGTATGAAGAAACTTCTCTATGCTGGTTTTAGCGGCATCATAGTCATAGACACCAGCCCTGCCGGCTTCTGAAATAGCTTCACGGACAGCCTCTGCTTCAAGCACAAGCGCTCTGGCTTTTGAAACCTCAAAATTGATCCAGTCATTCTTCTGTTTAACGTAGCTTCCGTAAAAAAGCGCACTCATTCCGAAAAACACAATCAGAAAAATGATTAATGACAGCTTCTGGCTAATTTTCATTCATATCTTCCTTCAGGGTTTTAACTAACAAACCCTGTAAATAGAGCATCTTAACTCTTTAAAAGCATAAGTACAATAACTATCCCTTAAAATACCCTATTTTAATCCGCAAACACTTTATGAAATAAGCATCAGTTGATCTATCTTTTTTTATTATATCGTCAGTTTCCCGCATGCTCTCAATTTTTTATTTTCATACCGGAAATTTTGTTACTTAAATCCAAGAACTGCCACGCATTCCACATGATGTGTTCCGGGGAACATATCCATAATAGTGAGTGACTTAACAGCGTAAATGCTTTCCAGTCTGGTTATATCCCTCGCAAGGGTTGTAGGGTTGCAAGAAACATAAGTTACAGAAGACGGCTTCTTATCTTTTATAAAATTAATCACACTTTTTTCAAGACCGGTACGGGGAGGGTCAACAAATAGATGATCGAATCTGCCCTTATCGCTCTTCAGAAACTTTGCCACATCTCCGGCAACCCATCTTACATTGCCAAGTTCACTTCAGAAACTTTGCCACATCTCCGGCAACCCATCTTACATTGCCAAGTTCAAGCTTCCGTCCCAGTCTCACTGCTTCTTTGGATATCTCCACAGCGGTTACTGAACGGAATTTTTCAGCCAGACCAAGTGTAAAAAAGCCGCTGCCGCAGTATAACTCAAGGGCATTAACGCCTGATGCAGTTACAGCACGCTGCTGGAGTTCGCCCATGAGGAATCTGTTACTCTGCAAAAAGCTGTCTCCGCTGATGAGCATAGCCCCCAGAGGAGTATCAAGTTCCATATCCTCTTCACCGAGAACAAAGTCCTTTCCTGCAATTCCGTCAAATGCTACAAATTTTATATCGTTCGCATCCAGCCCTTTTACTGAAGCCAGAAAGCCGCCTTTACCGTTTTCCACGGCGTAAAGCTCGTAGATTTCATCTGAAATGTTCTCAACAGCAAACGCCCTGCATTTTTCAATGAGTGTTTCGCTTATGAGCGGACAGTCTGCAATTTCGATAAAGTCACGGCTTTTAAATGCATAAAAACCTAGTTTCCCTTCTTTAACCTTAAACGTTGCTCTGTTCCTGTAGCGCAGAGATTCTGCTGATACCACTTCCGAAGGCACTTCAAATTTTATGTTTCTGAATGCCTGACGTACTATTTTGACTTTAATCTCTTTCTGCGCTTCGTAATTTATATGCCCGAAAGAGCATCCTCCGCATACGCCTATAAGCGGACAGTATTTCTCCCCTCTCTTTTCAGAAGGTTTCACCACTTCCACAAGGTCTGCGTAAATAAAGCTTTTTTTATCTTCAGTCATTTCGGCGATAACTTTATCCCCTTCAACTGTAAAAGGTATAAAAGCGGTTCTTCCGTCCGTGAAAGTCCCTACTCCGTACCCGCCGTATGCTGTGTCTCTTATTTCTGTTTCAAAGCGCACCTGTTATTCTCCTCATCTCTTCTGTATATTCGCCGTTCAGTCGCATTATAAGTGGTGGTTCAATCAGCAGTTCCGCTTTACCGTCACGTCTGAATTCAATAAGCGCCGTTCGTGCCGCTGTTCCCGCATCAGGATGCACAAGACGCATCCTCTTCGGTTCTAGTCTGTTTTTTCTTGCAATTACAAAGACATCCGCAAGCAGATCACTGTCGATACAAATTGACAGGCTGCCTCCTGACTTAAGAAAGCTTTTACAAAACCCGAAAAGATCATCAAGGTTCATGGTTTCATTGAACCTCGCTGTCCTTTCTGTCAGCGTCGGCGGAATTTTGCCTGAGCTTTCTTTTCTGTAAGGCGGATTACTGACTGCTGCATCGTAATGAAAATCCGGTCTGTATGTTCGCAGGTCTCCGAGAACAGGTTTCACCATATCCTCAAGACCGTTAATTTTTACTGTTTCTGTCAGGCAGGAAAACATGTTTTCCTGTAACTCAAGAGCATCTATATCCTGATAACCTTTAAGTTTTGCAATTAATGCAGCTATAACACCGCTGCCGCTGCCTATATCTATGGTTTTTGATTTTGCAGAAGGTTTCACAAAGTCAGCCAGCATAACTGCATCCACTGAAAAGCGAAACCCCTCCTCCGGCTGGCATATAACAATGTCCTTACGGACAATGGAATCATAGGTTTTATTCATAATTTATTGTAAAGCAAATCCTGAAAACAGTGAACATAATTATGTAAGCCTGAAAACAAAAAAGGGCAGGTGAAAAACCTGCCCTTTCTGTTTCATAGAAATTTATATTACTTATATTTTTCAGCAATATTAATTTTAGTAAGCTCGACCTTGAGTCTCGCTTCCATGTTTCTGAAATTCTGTGCATCCTGCTGGCGTTCATTTTTAAGAACGCTTTCAGCCTGAAGCTTGCGTTCGATGGCTTCCTGAAGGTTAATTTCACGACCAAGCTCAGCGGCATCGGCGAGAACAATAACCTTGTCGGAGCTGATCTCAATGAGACCGCCTCCTTCAATAGCGACATATTCGTTTTTGCCGCCTTTCCTGTACGTCATTTCGCCCACACGCAAAGCAGAAAGAAGCGGAGTGTGACCGGGAAGCACGCCGAGGTCGCCCTCAACTCCCGGAACTATAACTTCTTCCACATCTTCGCTGAGAAGCAGACGCTCAGGAGTAACCAGCTCAAGCTTTATCATATCAGCCATGATTATGCACCCTTCTTAAGTTTCTCCGCCTTCTCGTAAACCTCATCAAGGTTTCCTACAAGGTAGAAAGCCTGCTCAGGAAGATCATCGCAGTCGCCTGCAAGTATCTTTTTAAAGCTTTCGATAGTCTCGCTAAGAGGAACATATTTACCCGCAAGACCAGTGAACTGCTCAGCAACGTGGAAAGGCTGTGAAAGGAACTTCTGTATCTTTCTTGCCCTTGCAACTGTGAGTTTATCCTGCTCTGTAAGTTCTTCCATACCGAGGATCGCAATAATATCCTGAAGCTCTTTATATCTCTGAAGAACAGCCTGTACAGCCCTTGCTGTCTGGTAGTGTTCATCGCCAACTATGTTGGGATCAAGAATCCTTGATGTTGAGTCAAGGGGGTCAACCGCAGGGTATATACCAAGTTCTGCAATCTGACGTGAAAGAACCGTAGTTGCATCAAGGTGTGCAAACGTAGTAGCGGGTGCGGGGTCAGTAAGGTCATCCGCAGGAACATAAACCGCCTGAACAGATGTAATTGAACCCTTCTTAGTAGAGGTAATCCTCTCCTGAAGTTCACCCATTTCCGTACCGAGCGTAGGCTGGTAACCAACCGCAGAAGGCATACGTCCGAGAAGTGCAGATCCGCCTGAACAGATGTAATTGAACCCTTCTTCGTAGAAGTAATCCTCTCCTGAAGTTCACCCATTTCTGTACCGAGCGTAGGCTGATAACCAACCGCAGAAGGCATACGTCCGAGAAGTGCAGACACTTCAGAACCTGCCTGTGAGAAACGGAAAATGTTATCCACGAACAGAAGAACGTCCTGTCCCTGTACATCACGGAAATATTCAGCGATTGTAAGTCCAGTAAGCGCAACCCTCATCCTTGCTCCAGGGGGCTCGTTCATCTGGCCGTACACCAACGCAACTTTATCAATAACGCCGGATTCGTTCATTTCAGCGTAAAGGTCGTTACCTTCCCTTGTCCTCTCACCGACACCGGCGAAAACAGAGTAACCGCCGTGCTGTTTAGCGATGTTGTTGATAAGCTCCATAATAAGAACTGTTTTACCAACTCCTGCACCGCCGAAAAGACCGGTTTTACCACCCTTAGTATAGGGCTCAAGAAGGTCGATAACCTTAATCCCTGTTTCAAGGATTTCATAGTTTGTATCCTGCTCGTCCATTGTGGGAGCGGGTCTGTGGATGGGCCAGTAGTCATCAGCCTCCACGGGTCCTTTTTCGTCAACGGGCTGTCCCGTAACGTTAAGGATACGTCCAAGTGCGCCTTTACCAACCGGAGCAGCAATTGCTTTTCCGGTATTTACCACGTCAGTGCCTCTTGTAAGACCTTCGGTGGATGTCATGGCAACACTGCGGACTGTGTCCTCTCCGAGGTGCTGTTCAACCTCGCAGATGATCACTCTGCCGTTTTGATCGGTAATCTCGATGGCGTTGTAGATTTCGGGAAGATTGCCGGGGGCAAACTTCACGTCCACAACAGGGCCGATTACCTGAACTATTTTACCAACATTATTTGCCATTGTTGATTCACCCCAAAATATTTATGAGCCTTTGACAGCCCTATTTTTTTACTACCGACGCAAAAACAACGTCCTGCACACGGCTGTAGTTATTATCCGTTAAGAGCCTCGGCACCGTTTACGATGTCAAGAATCTCGTTGGTAATAGCAGCCTGACGAACTTTGTTGTAAGTCAGAGTGAGCTTACCGATCATGTCGGATGCGTTTCTGGATGCATTATCCATAGCCATCATCCTTGCACCATGCTCACCCGCTGTTGATTCAAGCAGTGCCTGAAAAATTTTGTAGCGGATGTATCTGGGCATAAGCTCATTGAGGAGCATTTCAGGTTTGGGCTCATAGATATATTCCACAAGCTGCTCACCTGCATCTTCAACCTTAAGAGGAAGAATTTTTTCTGTAACAGGAGTTTGTGAGGCGGTGGATTTGAACTCATTATAGAGAACATAAACATCGCCTATTCCGTTATTAAGAAACTGCTCCACAACAACATCGGCTATGCCTACAGCATCGCTGAAAAGCACTTTGCCTGCGAAATCGGCATATTTTTCAATTATTTCATAGTCTCTCTTTCTGAAAAACTCATAGGCTTTCTTGCCGATGCAGACAAGCTTAACCTTTTTGCCCTGATGCTCGGAAGCAAATCTGGACACAGCTTTCAGAATGTTGTTGTTGAAAGCTCCGCAAAGCCCTCTGTCACTCGTAACAACTACAAGACCTATGGTGTCGGTGTTCTCATTGCCTGAAAGAAAAGGGTGAAGTTCAGGATTAGCTCTCTGAGCTACATCATGAACCATCTCCGTAATCTTGTGGGCGAATGGTCTGGCGGCAGTCATAGCGTCCTGCGCACGGCGCATTTTCGCAGCGGAAACCATTTTCATGGCTTTCGTAATTTTCTGCGTGTTCTTTACGGATGCAATTTTACGTTTTATATCACTGGTTCCGGCCATCTAAAAGCTCCTTAGCCAGCGGCGAACATCTTTTTAAATTCTTCAACTGCGCCTTTAAGTTTATCAGTAAGCTCATTTGAAAGAGCCTTTTCTGTTCTTATGCTGTTAAGTATGTCGCCTTTGCTGTTTTTGAGGTAAGAGATGAACTCTTTCTCAAATTTGCCGAGAGCGGCAGTAGGTACATCGTCAAGCAGACCGTTAACACCGCAGAAGATGATTGCAACCTGTTCCTCAACGGGAAAGGGTACATACTGAGCCTGTTTAAGGATTTCAACAAGCTTTTCACCTCTTTTAAGCTGCGCCTGAGTGGCTGCATCAAGGTCTGAGCCGAACTGAGCGAAAGCAGCAAGCTCACGGAACTGTGCAAGGTCAAGTCTGAGACGTCCTGCAACCTGTTTCATAGCCTTAATCTGCGCTGAACCGCCAACCCTTGAAACTGAAAGACCAACGTTAACCGCAGGTCTGATACCTGAGTAGAAGAGGTTTGTTTCAAGGTATATCTGTCCGTCCGTAATTGAAATAACGTTAGTGGGAATGTACGCCGAAACGTCGCCCGCCTGAGTTTCAATTATGGGAAGAGCTGTAAGAGAACCTGCGCCTTTTTCCGCGCTGAATTTTGCTGCCCTTTCAAGAAGTCTTGAGTGAAGGTAGAAAACGTCACCGGGATAAGCCTCACGTCCGGGAGGACGTCTGAGAAGAAGTGACATCTGTCTGTAGGCTGTCGCCTGTTTTGACAGGTCATCATATATAAGAAGCGCATGTTCGCCTCTGTCTCTGAAGTATTCTCCCATTGTTGTTCCTGCAAGAGGAGCAATGTACTGAAGGGGAGCTGGGTCTGAAGCTGTTGCAGCAACAACTATGGTGTAATCCATAGCGCCGTGCTTTTCAAGGGTGTCAACAACTCTTGCAACAGTTGAACGTTTCTGACCGATTGCAACGTAAACACAGATAACGTTCTGACCTTTCTGGTTGATGATAGTATCTATGGCAACAGCAGTTTTACCTGTCTGACGGTCACCGATGATAAGCTCCCTCTGTCCGCGTCCGATGGGGATCATGGCGTCAATAGCCTTGATACCTGTCTGAAGGGGTTCGTGAACAGACTGTCTGTCAACGATACCGGGGGCAATCTTTTCGATAACGTCTGTTTCAGTAGTTTCGATGGGACCTTTGCCGTCAATTCGATAACGTCCATCTCAGTAGTTTCGATGGGACCTTTGCCGTCAATGGGCTGACCAAGGGGGTTAACAACCCTTCCTACAAGGGCTCTGCCCACAGGAACAGATGCGATCTGTCCTGTTCTTTTAACTGTATCTCCTTCACGGATGTGTGAGTATTCACCCATGATAACGATACCGACATTGTCTTCCTCAAGGTTGAAAACAATACCGTATACTCCGCCGGGAAACTCAACAAGCTCTCCCGCCATAGCCTTATCAAGACCGTAAACTTTTGCGATACCGTCACCTGCGGTGATTACAGTACCGACCTCCTGCATTTCTACTTTCTGGTCAAAGTTTTTAATCTGGTCTCTGATGATCTGGCTTATCTCTTCAGCTTTGATCTGCATCAGCCAAACTCCTTATTATTGTTCTTGTATTCTTATGAGATCAGACGATCTCTGATTTTATTAATCTGTCCCTGAATGCTGGCATCATAAAGTGTGCTGCCGACTTTTGCCACAACACCGCCGAGAATGCTTTTATCAACGGTTACTACCGCTGTAATTTTCTTTCCGGTGATGGTGCTGAGCGCATCTTCAAGGTTTTTAACCGCATCTGCGCTAAGTTCCGCAGCGGATGTAACTTCTGCCACTGCTTCGCCTTTTTCTTCCATTGCGAGTGTCTTAAGATAACCCGTTCGCCACAACACCGCCAAGAATATTTTTATCAACAGTTACAACCACTGTGATTTTCTTTCCGGTGATGCCACTGAGTGCTTCCTCAAGTTTCTTAACTGCATCCGCACTGAGTTCAGAAGCAGAGGTAACTTCAGCCACTGCTTCGCCTTTTTCTTCCATAGCGAGTGTTTTAAGATAACCTGTAATTTCGTCAAGAAGCTCAAGCCTGTTTTTCATGGCAAGCATTACAAGGAAAGAAGAGGTAAAGCCGTCCAGCATGCCTTTATCGTTAAGGCTGCTGATAACAGCCGCTTTGTCTTCCTTTGAGATAACGGGGTTTTTGACAAAAACGCCGAAGTCCTTTGAAGTATCTGCCAGTGCTGCAACAGAATCCAGCTTTTCAATAACGGATGAAAGGCTGCCTGCCGCCCTTGCCTCTTCATAAAGGGCTGTGGCGTAGCGTCTCGCTGCTACCTGTGTTCTCACCTGATCACTCCTAATTTCTTTATGTAATTGCCGAGGATCTCATTCTGTTTTTCAGGAGTAAGTTCCTGCCCCAGTTTAGCCTGAGCCGCCTCAAGAGCGGAAGCAACAGCATGTTTTTTGAGTTCTTCGGAGGCTTTTTTGTAATCAGCCTGAATTCTGCTTTCAGCGAGACGACCGAGTTTTTCGATCTGCTTTTCGGCGTCTTCAATGATCGCTTTTTTCTCATTTTCAGCAGCTTCAAGGGCTCTCTGTTTCATGGTTTCGAGGTCTTTCTCGAATCCTTTCATTTTCAGTTTGTAGCTTTCGATCTCTGTCTTAGCTGTTTCATTGGCTTCTTTAGCCGTCTGGATTGACTTTTCAATATCCTTAGCTCTTTTGTCAAGGAACTCAAGAAGGGGCTTTTTAAGAAGCTTGAAGAGAATGATTACAAAAAGAACGAAAACAAGTACCCTGTAGCCAAAGTTTTTGAGCATAGCGCCCATGTCAACTGTTCCGTGACCGTCACCGGCTGCGAAAGCGCTGACAGAAACTGCCGCAAGGATCAATGTTAAAACAAGTTTTTTCACTGCCACTCCCCCTACGCAGACTTAAGAATTTTCTGAACTATCAGATCGGAAAGTTCGCCGACCATTGCGTCCATGTTTTTAGCTGCCGCTTCTTTCTCGTTTTCGAGTTTAAGCAGCGCTGCTTCAACCTTTGCGTCCACCTCTGCTTTGGACTGAGCAACCTTAACTGCTGCTTCCTTAGAGGCTTCCTCTCTGATTTTTCTCTGATACTCAGCCATTTCGGCTCTCATTGCGTTCATCTTTTCTTCGTAACTTTTTCTGCCCGCCTCAACCTCTGCGCGTAAGCCTTCCGCCTCGTCCGTAAGGGACTTGATACGGGAATCTCTCGCCTGCATGGTTTTGAGCGTCGGGTCAAGAATCAGTTTTTTGCTGATAAAGATGATAAGGAGAAACTGAATGATCTGAATAACGATAGTAAAGTCAACGTATACCATTAATGACCTCTGCTTGTGATTAAAGACTGCTGCGTTACGATTCCTCCGGAGTTTCAAAATAACAGACAGCCAAAAAATGGCAGTCCTTTAACGGAAACCCCGTAAGGGCGTCATAACTAACATGTCTGACCGGTAAAACAGCCGGCCAAAACCGGTTTAAGTTTGGCTAAAACCTTTGTATGAAGCGGAACGCAGTACATTCAGAACTGTATACAGTGTACAGTCAGGAAGGAAGTTATCAAAACTTGTTTCCCTTGTCAATACAATTTATTACGCATTAATACAGCGTTCTGCCCTCATTTTACACACATGCAACACATGCGCCTTTATGAAAATGTTTTTACACTTTTTAACATTTTAAATCAAGCAGTCAGTTTTTCTGCTGCACTAAATCAGCTTTATTAATACATCATTATGCATTATAATAAATCATTATTTCATAAGGGTGGATGATGGCAGACAAAACCATTGAATATTATTCCGAAAGTTTAAGTCCGATCATACGCGGCATACTGAAAAAAATGTCTGAAAAAAAAATCAACCTCACTGATAAATCACTGAACGAAGCGCTCACAGCGGATGAGGACTTTAACAGGCTTTTTCAGGCGACATGCACTCCCGTTTACAAAACATCAGTAACAAACAGAATACTTCCATATATTGATATGCTCAACAAAACATCAGTAACAAACAGAATACTTCCATATATAGATATGCTCAAAGGCTATGTAAGTGACAAGGATCTGGCAGAAGTATTCTTAATGATTAACAATGGCTCCGATCTTGAAGATGTAATAGATACCATTCTGAGTGCAGTGTCAGGACAGCTTATTAAAAGCGATAAACGCCTCTCGACCCTTACTGAGTTTGTGGAGTCTCTCTTTAAAAAAGTCCTCACAACACAGGACAAAATGTCCGACAACCTTGAAGACAACATCCGTTTTGTTGAAGAGGATATTAGTCAGGATCAGGAACTGATGGGCAACGCAGAGGAGATTGAACAGATACTCCGTGAGGAAGGAATAGTTTTCCCGGGTAAGCCTTTTAATAAGTTTATGGAAGCCTTTGACTCAAAAATTGCCGGCAAAAAAGACAGGCTGGGCAGCATGACCGAAAGCTACTCCAAAATAGAGAGCGAACTTACGGAATACAAAAAGGAAGTCGCCCAGCTTAACGAAAATATACGCAAATACCGTCAGGAAACAATCACAGACCACCTCACCGGACTCAACAACAGAAAATATATGGACATTAAACTGGCTGAGGAGATAGTCCGGTTCGGAAGACACGGGCAGCCTTTCTGCATTCTCCTTATGGATATAGATAATTTCAAAAATATCAACGACATTTACGGACATATAGTTGGTGATCAGGTCATCAAGCATCTTGCCGAGGTTGTCAGATTTCATGTACGGAAATCAGATTTTTCATTCAGATACGGCGGAGAGGAGTTCCTTGTGCTTCTCCTTAATACCGACATTGAAAATGCCGTCCGCATAGCCGAACAGATAAGAGCAAAGGTGGAGACAACAAACTTCACTCTGAAGGAAAAAAGCTTTGTGATAACAGTAACTATAGGTGTGGCTCAATATATGGAAGGCGAAAGCGTGGAGTCGCTCCTTGAGCGTGCTGACAAGAACTTGTATAACGGAAAGCGGTTCGGTAAAAACAGGGTAATCGGCTAGCTTATTTTATCTCGAAGCCGTCATAGGCGCATATTGTTGATGGAAATACTTTTTTTGCCGCTTCAAACATAGCATCAAGATCCTTGTCCGTATAGTCGGGATTATGATGATACAGAACAAGGTTTTTCATATTCCCCTTAAGCGCCAGCTCTGCGCCTTTTTCATATGTTGAGTGCCCCCACCCGATCTTGGGTGTGCGTCCGTTTTTTCCTTCATACTCTTCGGGAGTATACGTGGTATCAAAAACAAGGTAATCACACCCGTGCCCGAACTCTATCAGGAAGTCATCACGCTCTGTTCCGTGTTCAAAATCTGTTGCGAAAAGAGTTGTGGTGTTTCCATCCTGAATTTTATACATAAGAGCGCCGTCGGGATGGTTGCCCTCTGCGGCAAAAACAGTAATATCACCGAAGACAAAATGCTGACCGCCCCTGATTAGGTTAAAACGAATATTTGACTTCAGCATTGTCCGGGGAATTGGGAAAAAAGGCGGATTAAACAGAACTTTCAGAAAATCTTTAGATGTAAGAGAGCTTTTATCCTCAAGATACAGAAATATATGCTTGCCGGGCGTGTAAAATGGTCTGAAGAGCGGCAGACCGCATATGTGATCCCAGTGAAGGTGTGTAAGGAAAATGTGATATTCTTCAAAGTTTCCCATGTTGTTGAGGTTATATATACCTGTGCCGCCGTCCAGCACGATACATCTTTTGTCGTCCACAGGAACCATCAGGCAGGCAGTGTTGCCGCCGTATTTGGCAAAATCAGCACCTGATACAGAAATAGTACCTCGAGTTCCGAGAAAGCGAATCATTAGAACCTCTTTACAAGTTCAACCCTGTTTCCGATGTCATTATAAAGGACATCGTCAAAATACATTCTTGTAATAAGGATACCACGACCATGGAGTTTGAAAAGCCCTTCCTGCATGGTTGGATCGGGGATATCGTCAACTTTGAACCCCCTGCCCTGATCCTCAATTGAAATTCTTACTTCGGAACTGTCAATAAAGTAAGTGAAAGTTACCCTTTTGTCCTTGTATTTCTCATCCTTGAGTCTTTCTTCAATAAGGGAGTAATAGGTTCCGTTTTCTGTTGCTTCCAGTTTCTGGTCACCGGAAATTGAAAGATTGCCGTGTTCAATGGCATTGGTTATCATTTCGGCAAGACCTATACGGATTTTCTCCAGAGAATTAAAGTCAAGGAAGTAGATAAATTCTTTTGTCAGTATATATACAATACGCTCTACATTAAAAATATCGTTGGCGACTGTGAAGGTTTTTTCAACCGAAACCGGGCGGACCGAGGCTATACTGTTTTCCATATTTCCGTTATGGCAAACAGCATCAACAAGATACCTAAGCTGAACATGGTCAAAGCATTCATCAACGGCTAAAACACCTTCGGGAAGATCGCCTCTTTTACCAATAAAACAGAGCGGAATATCCTCACGAAAAGCCTTTACCGTCTCGAAACAATCCGTTATGAATACAATGACAGAAACATCAAGTTCGCATTTTTCCTCATTAAAATTAACGAGGGTGAACCGTTCGGCTGCACAAAAATCCATAAGCCGCTCTAAGAAACTGTCATCATTGATAAAACAGGCTATTTTCTTCATGAAAAGATTATAGCACAGTTTTTTCAAAAATAAATACAATAATAGTTACAAAGCATAACGGAGCATGCCTTGATCGAAGCTTCAATTTTCAGGGATTACGATGTCAGGGGCACAGTGCCTGATAAACTTTCATACGATGCAGCGGCACTGGTGGCAAATGCGTTTGCCGGAAAACTTTTTAAAGAAAAGGGACGAAAATGTAAAGTTGCAGTGGGCAGAGATGTCCGCCCTTCATCGGAAGAACTATTCCGACACACCGTTCAGGGGCTCATTGACGCCGGAGCAGATGTTCTGGACGCAGGTATATGCCCGTCACCTGTACTTTATTTCACATCCAAAACAACTGATGCCGATGGATATATAATGATCACAGGCAGCCACAACCCGCCGGAATATAACGGAATGAAGTTCGGAAGCGATGTAAAGGTTTATCATTCTCACATGATTCAGGAAATATACCGCAGCATACTTGAACGAGGTTATATCAAAAAAGACGCAAAGGGCTCATTTTCATCAAAAGATATGACTGCTGAATATATTGAGTGGACACTGAATCACTTTGTCACGCTGAAGGAAAAAATCAGCCGCCTGCCCAAAAAACCGAAAATTGTAATCGACTGCGGAAACGGCGTGGCATCACGGATTGCTCCTCTGCTTTTTGAAAAGCTCGGAGCGGAGGTAATTCCCCTTTTCTGTGAAGAAGACGGCACATTCCCCAACCATCACCCCGACCCCACAGTGGACAAAAACCTTAAAGATGCAATAGACGCAATAAGTGAACATGGAGCGGATTTCGCAGCAGCCTATGATGGCGATGCAGACAGAATAGTAGCCGTAACATGCTCAGGGCATATAATAAGGGGCGATATGCTCCTTGCCGTTTTCGCTGAAGATTTATGCCGACGTGAGAAAAACCCTGTGGTTATCGGTGATGTAAAAGCATCGCAGGCGCTTTATGATATTCTGGAAAAATGCGGCGCAGAGGCTGTTATGTGGAAGGCGGGGCACTCTATGATAAAAGACAGAATGCTTGAACTGAATGCTCCGCTTGCAGGGGAAACCAGCGCACATATTTTCTTCAATGACCGTTTTTTCGGCTTTGATGACGGTATTTACGCTTCCCTTCGCTTCTTTGAGATATATACAGACAGGCTTCTGGCAGGTGAAATAAAAAACGCTGACGGACTGGTGGAAAACTTTCCTGAATATATTAATACTCCTGAAATACGGCTGGATTTTTCAGATGCTGAAAAATTTTCTTTTGTGGAAAAAGTCAAAAGAGAATTTGAGAATATGCGTAAAAAGTCCGACTTAATTAAAGATATAAACAGCATAGACGGCGTTAGAATAACATTTGAAAAAGGCTGGGCATTGTTGCGTGCAAGCAACACTCAACCGGCTGTGGTTTTACGCTTTGAAGCACTGGACAAAGAAGCCATGGAGAGCTATATTCTTCTGCTGGAGAAAATTACGGGGATGAAAATTGTTTTATAGAACTGATACAAAACAGATTTCTGTCGGCAGTATAAAAATAGGCGGCGGTGCGCCTGTCTCCGTTCAATCCATGACAAATACAGACACCAGAGATATCGAAGCGACTGTCGCCCAGATAAAGCGTCTGGAGGAAGCCGGCTGTGAGATCGTCCGTGTCGCCGTGGTGGACGCTCAGGCGGCGGACGCCATCAAAACAATTAAAGAACAGATAAAAATACCGCTCATAGCAGATATACATTTTGACCACAGGCTCGCTTTGGCAAGCTTTGAAAACGGAGCAGACTGCATAAGAATCAACCCCGGAAATATTGGCGGGGAAGATAAATGTATCAGGGTGATCCACGCTGCGAAAGCCAACGGAAAATCCATACGCATCGGGGTGAACTCCGGTTCAATTGAAAAAGAAATCAAAAAGCAGTACGGTGTCAGTGCGGAAGCTATTGTTCGCTCCGCAGCCGGGCACGTAAGGCTCTTCGAGAAACATTCATTCACTGATTTCAAAGTTTCGCTTAAAGCAAGCAGCGTTAATCTCTCCATAGCAGCCTACACCCGCTTTGCGGAAGAGTTCCCCTACCCGCTGCATGTGGGTATAACAGAGGCAGGAACGGTTTTTACCGGAACTGTAAAATCCGCAGCAGGCATTGGAGCCGTTCTTTCCAGAGGGATAGGAGACACAATCCGTGTTTCTCTCACGGGGGACCCTGTTCAGGAAGTCAGAGTGGCTTGGGAAATACTGAAATCACTTGAACTCAGGCAGAGAGGAGTTCAGGTTATATCCTGCCCGACCTGCGGCAGAGCAGAAATTGATCTCATAAATCTGGCGGAGGAAACTGAAAAAGCCCTCGCCGCATTTAAAACTCCTCTGCACATAGCTGTTATGGGCTGTCCGGTCAATGGTCCGGGTGAAGCCAGAGAAGCCGATTACGGCATAGCCGGAGGCAGAGGACAGGGACTTCTTTTTAAAAAGGGAGAAATTGTAAAAAAAGTTGATGAAAAAAATCTTTTACCCGAACTTCTTAGCATTTTGCGTGAAGACGGTGTAAAATAGTTTGTTGAGATTCATTATCCCGACATAACCATTGAGCAGAAGCAATATATTTTACCGAGAGGTTCTTGCCGTTTATTTGCATATCTCTTAAGCGTTCTTTGCTTTTTCTCATAAAAATAATTATATATAGTTATAATATTATTAATTAACAGACAGGATATGGCTGAAAGACATTTATGAAAAGTATAAAACATTACATACTCGCCTCAACACTTCTGACTGCGTTTCTGGTTTTCGCAGGCGTTTATACAATCAGCTCATATTCCTATAATAAGCTTCTTCTGGGTTATGCGGATAAAACAGCACGCATAATGCTTGAGCAAACGTTTGACACTCTCTACATCGCCATGGAACGGGGTGCATCCAGAGAAGAACTTGAATACATAATGGAAAATATCACAAAATCATTTGATAACAGTGATATGTCCATAGAGCTTTACAGAGGCTACGCCGTAAGCGAAATGTTCGGATATATCAGAGAACACGAGCCGGACGATCTTGTTAAGGAGGCTTTCCGCACAGGCAGCATGCACACTGTGCATTCCAGCGATTCGCTTACAGAAGTGATGCCTGTTATCGCGGAAAAACCCTGTCTCGAATGCCATGACAACGTCATTGAAGGCGATATCATGGGAGTAATAAGAACAACACAGAACTTTTTCTTCCTTCAGGATAAAACTGCACGGAACATCCGCCTTCTTCTCACTGTTATCCTTCCTGTCCCCCTTCTTATAGGTGTTGTAATATCCTTTTTTGTCTCACGCAGACTCAAACAGATGCTGGATAAGCTCCATACAAGCATAAGCAACATAAACTCGGTTGAAGATCTAAGCTCCATGAGCATGCAGAGAAGTGATTTTCATCTCACTGAGGTTGCGGCAATAAACGAAGAAATTGAAGAACTTGCGGGAAGACTGCGAAGCATAGCCACAGACAATGATACCCTTCAGTTTCAGATAAGGCTCATGGAACGTCTTGTAATAACCGCTGAAGCCATAACAGACTGGGTGGACTACACCAAAAAGCTTCTTCGCAGTGTAAACTCCGTTGTTTACTGTCAGGCGTTGTTTGCTGTTTTTAAAACAGATAATACCTATGAGCTGTTTATCTTCTGGAATCATAATCCGGATACCGAAACTAAGATGGCTTTTGAGGAAGCAGTTTTTGACATACCCATGCTCAAAAGCATCTTCAACGACAGCCCACCCTCAATAAAACATTACGTGGCGGAAGTGGGCAAAGATCTGGTGAAAATGCGCAAGGAAGAGATCGAAGCGCAGCTTAAAAATATAACCTTTCCGGAAAGACGTATCGGAAACATCACCGGAATAGGCATTCAGACACCGTTTAACGAGGACAGGTCACAGTCAATAGTTGTGGACAGCATCCTGACCACGCTGATGAATGTTGTTGGTTCGGTTAAAGCAATCCACCTTTACACCAAGGATGTTGAGTTTTTTGCAACCAGAGATCCTCTCACAAACCTGCACAACCAACGCATGTTTTGGGATCTGCTTAAGGCTGAAACAAAAAGAGCGGAAAGGCACAAATCATGGTTCTCTCTGGTGGTGCTGGACTTTGACAACTTCAAGCTTATAAACGACGTCTACGGTCACGCATTCGGCGACAAACTGCTGCAGAGATTCGCTGAAAAACTGAAAACCACCGGGCGGGAAGAAGACATAGTGGCACGCTACGGCGGGGATGAATTTACAATAATTCTGCCGGAAGCGGACGAGGAAAACGCATACGCAGTTGTCCAGCGCATCAAAACGAGTCTGGATGCAGTAAACGTACTTGCACCGGACGGAAAAAACATAAAAGCAACCACATCAATAGGCATAGCCAGCTATCCATTTCACGCTGATGAGGACAAAAAACTTTTCCTTGTCGCCAGCAACATGATGTACAAGGCGAAAAGAGAAGGCAAAAACCGTATATGCGCTCCCACAGGTGAGGATATTATCAACAGTCTTAAAGAGATAGGTGTAAAAAACCAGATAATACTCAACGCCATAGAAAACAAAAGCCTTATCCCCTATTTTCAGCCGATCATGTCTCTTTCTGACAATAAAGTCGCCGTGCATGAACTTCTTATGCGCATACCTGTGAACGGCAGGATAATGCCTGCTGCGGAATTTATTGATGATGCCGAGTTAATGGGTGTTATGCACAGAATGGATCTTATGCTTATGGAGAAAGCTTTTGCAGAAATTAAGCAATCAGGCTATGAGGGGTGGCTTTTCGTCAACCTCTCCCCGAAATCATTGATGATGGAGGAGTTCGCATCACAAATCCTTGGGCTTGTAGAGAAATATGGAGTGGATAAAACCCGCATCGTATTTGAAATAACGGAAAGAGAAACGGTTAAGAATATCTCCCTCCTTGCCCATTTTATAACAAAACTCAAGGAAGAAGGATTCCTTTTCGCCATAGATGATTTCGGTTCAGGCTTCTCTTCCTTTCAGTACATCAAGAGTTTCCCCATTGATTTCATCAAGATAGAAGGCGACTTCATCCGAAATATAATCAATGATGATGTGGACAAGGCATTCGTTAAAAGTGCGCTGACCCTCGCCGCCGAACTGAAAATCCGTACAGTGGCGGAATTTGTTGAAAACGGCGAAGTTCTGGACTCTCTCAAGGAGCTGGGCGTGGATTATGCTCAGGGCTATTTTATCGATAAACCAGCGCCTGCTCTTCTTGAAAACAATACTCTTAAAAGCTTTTAGCCTCTGCGGAGCCTGTAGGAAGCTGCTTCCAGAGCCTCATAGAGAGCCTCCGGCAGTTCACCGGAATTTTTCTCCGTTTCTTTTAGAGCTGATGCAAGGGCGTCTGCAAGCGGTGAAACGTTTCCGCCTCCTGATGCGTCCTTCACCATGGCAACCAGCCTTCCGGCTACAGAATCTACACTGTAGTAGCCTCTGCCCCGAACAAGGTCCTCAAGCCTTTCAAGCTCTTCATTATTCCCGCCAAAGCCATATTCATCTTCAAAATAGCTGTCATTTCCGCCGGAAAGCAGATCCTCATAAGCAAACCATGTTTCCGCCATTTCATCAAAGAGCCTTGCGGCTCCTGCTATAACAGCATTCTGAGCCTCTTTAAGCCCGTTCCCTGCTTTTTCCAGCAGTATCTCTTCAAAATCAAGACCTTCCGCTTTAGTTTCTTTTTGCGGAGCATTACTCTGCTTGTCCTGATTCAGACCTTTCACAGCCTGATTCAGCCGTATGTCCATTTTTCACCTCTAAATACTGTCCTGAAATATCCCGGAAGGGAAGGTTGCGCCGAAATCACCTTCCAGGATCGATCCAATCGGCGATCATAATCCTGATCTTTAAGAATAATTTACGATCATTCGTTAAAAATAACACAAGAGCTTTTAAAAGGGTTATGTGCAAATAATTTGTAAAGGCTGTTGAAAACCACTGCTAAAAATTATATGGTGGGAAAAGGCATGGAGGAGCGTCATGAGTCTTGCAGAGGAACTGAAAAATGTTGAACTTTTTTCGAGGGTGGAGATATCCAGACTTGAAAAAATTTCGCAGACAATGAAAACCAAAAAGTTTGAAAAGGAAGAAACTGTTCTCCACAGAGGCGACGCAGGCACAGAACTCTGCATTGTTCTCTCCGGTTCTTTCCGTGCAGTCCTCATTGATGAAGACGGAGACGAGATCCTTCTGCACCGTTTCGGAAAATATGACATTTTCGGAGAATTCAGCCTCATCGACCAGAAAGAACGTGCGGGAACAATCATAGCAGACGAGGAATCAAGCCTCTGTAAAATAGGAAGAGAACCCTTTCTCCGACTTATGAGAGAAGAACCGGAAGTTGCCATCACAATGCTCCAGATACTTGTGGGAAGGCTCAGAAAATCAGACGAACTTATAGAATCACTGGCGTTTCTTAATGTCAAAGAAAGGATACTGAAACAGCTTTTTGACATAGCAAAGGAAAACGGCGACAAAAACGGAAACTATACAAGAATAAAAAAGCTTACTCATCAGGAAATAAGTTCAATGATCGGAGCATCCAGAGAATCTGTCACCAAATGTATGAAAATACTTAACCTTGAAGGGCATATCAAAATAAAAGGCGACAACCTCTATCTCAGGGAGCCTTGCCACCCTTATTAGACTTTTCCGTGAAATACTGGCAGGGCATACCGGAGGAGCGGAACACCGAAAGAGACGGCATAAGTTTCGACTTAAACCCCAGTATTCTGCATCCGTGGGGCATATTCTCTTCCCATGTCACATAGTAGCCTTCGCACTTGTAGCAGTTTATCCTTTTCATCTTTTTAAAACCTGACCCCTTGTATCTGATTTCAGGGATGATATATTATCAGTAATTCAAAATAAGTTAAAGAGGTTATGATGTTCGCTCAATACTCCGTTGATATCCTGAAGAACAAAGAAAATGAGATAAAAGAAGCCATTGAAAACACTAAGAGGCTTGCAAACGACCTCTGCCGTCTGGAAAATCCTGATTACGACAGTTTTATGAAGCCTCTGGAAAAAGCGGGAGCAGAAATATCAAAGCTTTTTTTCCCCGTGGGTCATTTAAACAGCGTCTGCAACAGTAAAGAAACACAAGATTTATACGCTGCCTGCATTCCAATACTGAGCGACTATTCAACATGGTTCAGCCAGAATGCTGAAATTATGAAAGCTGTGAAAAAGATAGCAGAGAGAGAAGACCTCACTCCTTCAAGGCGTAAATCTGTTGAAGACACTCTCCGCAGTTTCAGACTGGGAGGCGTTGATCTTCCTGAAGATAAAAAACAGCGTGTAAAGGAAATATCACTCGCATTAAGTGAGCTTGGCAACGCATTCTTTCAGAATCTTCTTAATGCCACAGCCGCTTTTGAGCTTGATATAACCGATCCTGCCGATGTTGAAGGAATGCCTGAGAGCGACCTTGCGGGGATCAAAACAGAAAAAGGCTGGAAGCTTACTCTCCAAATGCCCGTCTACATAGCCTATATGACACACGGCAAAAACAGAGAGATCAGAGAGAAGCTCTACAAAGCATACTGCACAAGAGCGCCTGAAAACGGTCAGGTTATCGAAAACACCATGCGCCTGCGCCATGAGCTGGCACAGCTTACAGGCTTTAATAACTACGCAGAATACTCGCTGGCATCAAAAGATGCCGATAGTCCGGCGGATGTGCTGAATCTGCTGAATACCCTTCTTGAGAGAGTTAAAGGTCATGCTGAAAAAGAGATTGAAGAACTCAAAAACTTCTTTGGTCAGGAGCTTGAAGCCCACGACTTTATGTTCGCCTCAGAGCAGTACAAAAAACACCTTTTCGGCTTTGATGAAGAGCTTTACAGACCCTATTTTGAAAAAAATAACGTTACAGACGGAATGATACGATTCCTTGGGCGCATGTTTTCCCTGGAATTTGTAAAGAAAGACGAACCGGCTTGGCACGAAAGTGTGGCTGTGTACGATATATCCAGAAACGGGAAAGAATTCGCCCGCATATACATGGATCTGGAAGCCCGCAAAGAGAAGCGTGACGGCGCCTGGATGAATGACTGGATAACAAGGCACACTGAAGACGGAACGGTTGTACCTGCAACGGCTATAATAGCCGCCAACTTTCCTGCATCAAAGGACGGTCACCCTTCACTCCTCAGACACAGAGATGTGGTAACCCTGTTTCATGAGATGGGGCACGCTCTGCACCACCTGTGCAGTGAAGTTGATGAAGCAGATGTAAGCGGTATCAACGGAGTTGAGTGGGATGCGGTGGAGTTTCCCTCGCAGTTCCTTGAACTTTTCGCATATGAGGAAGATGTGCTTTCCATATTCGCCCGCCATTTCCGCACAGGAGAGACGATTCCAGCCGAAATGGTGGACAAACTCAAAGAGGTGCGCAGCTATCATGCAGCACTTACCATAATCAGGCAGGTTGAGTTTGCAACGTTTGATATGCTGATACATCAGAAACTCTGCACAGAAGCCGATGTCCAGGAGATTCTTGATAAAGTCAGGGAAAAAACGTCCCTGATAAAGCCTCCGGCTTACAACAGATTCCAGAACGGATTCAGCCATATATTCTCCGGCGGATATGCAGCAGGGTACTACAGCTACAAATGGGCAGAACGAATGAGCGCTGACGCTTTCATGGAGTTCAAAAAACAGGGCATTTTCAATCAGGAGCTTGCGGAAAGATACTTTAACATTATCCTGAAAAATGGCGGAAGCCGCAAAGCAATGGAACTATACAGAGACTTTATCGGACGTGAACCGGGCATTGAAGGAATGCTGGAACTTGAAGGAATTAAATAGAAAAAAGTCCCCGGATTTCCGGGGACTTTTCAGTATATTCTTACATGAGACTTGCGATATTGTAAGTTATCGCAGCCGCAATGAATGCTATTATTGTGTAACCGAACAGGGTAAATGCACCCCATTTTCTGCTGCCTGTTTCCTTTACTATAACAACCATAGTAACAAAGCAGGGGGCATACATCATAGTGAAAACTATGAGAGCAAGTGCAGTGGCTTTTGACCAATCGGGATCGTTTGCCAGCCTTTCTGAAAGGGGAGCAAACTCCTCCACATCCACCTCGCCGAGTGAGTAGGCTGTTCCCAGAGTTGAAACCACAACTTCTTTAGCGGCAATACCGGCTATGACGGCAATGTTTGTTCTCCAGTCAAACCCTGCAAGCTTGCTGACAGGTTCCATTGAAGTACCGATCATGCCTGCATATGAGCCTCTAAGTTCTTCTGCGGCAGCAAGGTTTTCAATTTCAGCAATTGCTTCTGCCTGAGCATCCTCATCAGTAACAGTGCTTTCAACCTGAGCTATCAGATCTTCATAGTAGGCTGCTCTTTCTTCGCCCATTCCGGGGAATGTCATAAGTGCCCAGAGAATTACAGAAACAGCAAGGATGAATGTACCTGCTTTTCTTACGTACATCCATGTTTTCTCCCATGCGTGGAACAGAAGACCTTTAAGCGTGGGAATTCTGTAAGGGGGAAGTTCCATAATAAATACGGAATTGTCACCCTTAACTATGGTCATGCCGAGCAGTTTCGCCATGATAAGAGCAAGAAGCCAGCTAGCCAGAGTGATACCAAGCATAAGTCCGCCTTTGCTTCCCGGCCAGAAAGCGGCGATAAGAAGGGCATAAACAGGGAGCTTCGCTCCGCAAGCCATGAAGGGAGCAGTAAGTATGGTAAGGAGTCTTTCTTTTGTACCTTTGATAGTTCTCGCAGCCATAACGCCGGGGATTGCACATCCGCCTGCTATACCGCCTGCGACTATGTAAGGCACAACAGAGCTTCCCTGAAGACCGAAAGCACGGAATACACGGTCAAGCATATACGCTATCCTTGTCATATAGCCGGTGTCTTCAAGGATCGCAATTATGAAGAACATAAACAGAATAAGGGGCGCAAAACCGAGAACCCCGCCGACACCGTCAATGATGCCTGAAATCACAAGGGATTTTAAAAGACCTTCAGGAAGCGCAGCATCAGCCACTCCGCCCAGCCAGCCGAAAAAGCTTTCAAGCCAGCCCACGGGTGTTTCACTCGCCCAGAAGGTAAATTCATAAAGACCGTAAAGAACAGCGATCATGATAACAGGACCAAGAACTCTGTTAGTAAGGAGCTTATCGGCTTTATCGGAAAGATACAGTCTTTCGGTTTCGTTCTCTTTTTTTACTACGTCTTTGAGAACAGATTTCAAATAACCGTATCTGTAGTCTGCAATAATTGTTTCCGGATATGTATCAAGAGTTCTTTTCAGGTGTTTTTCAACTCTTTCAACTATGACAGAAAGCCTGCTGTGAACATCTGTAAAGGCTTCGCCTTTTTTCATAACCTCAGCATCATTCTCAAGATATTTAAGAGCGGTCCACCTTGCGGGGTAGCTCTCTGTGAGAAATGCATTTTCGGTAATAATCTCTTCCATCTCCTCAAGAGCCGGATCAAGATCGCTTCCGTAAGAGATTCTGAATTTTCTGCCTTGAGCTTTGAATTTCAGTATACCTTCAAGAAGATCTTTTTTGCCGACACCGTCTCTGGCTATAGTTTTGACAACAGGAACACCGAGTTTTTCAGAGAGAAGTTCAGCGTTAACACGGATATTTCTCTTCTCTGCCATGTCGATCATGTTGAGAGCCAGCACAAGGGGCTTATCAAGCTCCATGAGCTGAACAGCAAGATACAGGTTACGCTCAAGGTTGGAAGCATCAACAACGTCAACTATGATATCGGGGTTTGTAGTTGTTATGAAATCTCTCGCCACTACCTCTTCCAGTGAATAAGCCGTAAGAGAGTAAGTTCCGGGAAGGTCAGTGAGGATTATTTCGTTGCCGTCGTAGTGAACTTTAGCCTCTTTCTTCTCAACCGTAACTCCGGGGTAGTTTGCCACCTTGTAATGAGTACCGGCGATAAGGTTGAAAAGGGTTGTCTTACCGCTGTTGGGGTTGCCCGCCAAAACTGCTTTTAATGCTGACATATCATCACCCCTTCACTTCAACATATATGTTGTCTGCTTCGCTGTTTCGCAGGGTAACAACCGTGTCGTTAACTTTGAGAGCAACCGGATCATAAAGAGGCGCTCTGCCTGTGACAAATATTTCAGCACCCACGGAAATACCTATGTCACGTATGCGGCGGCAGACTTCGCCTTCACAGTTTATTTTGGTAACCTTGCCTTTCTGGTTAACCTTCATATTTCTTAATAAGACTTCCAAATTAACCTCCTCCAATTTTACTTAGAGTACCTATATATATTATGCAATCTAAAATTAATTAGCGATATATAACTATGTTCCTAGTATGTCAATAGGGAATATTTAATTGATAGTTAATATCATATTTATTTTCTAACTACCGTTCTTAATATGTTTTCATTTTTCGCTCTATATAAAAATGTTACCTCACTTAATAATCAAAAAAATAAAAAAAATCATTGCATAAAAAAAACTAATGTATTAAAAGCTAAGTTTATTAAGCATGTCTAATACAATAATTTGAAATCAGGTGGCGTATGTCCGAAAAGAAAATTCTGCCTCTCTCTGAGATGCAGACCAACCAGAAAGGTCGAATCAGAACATATTCCGTTCAGGGGCTTCTGAAACAGAAGCTGTATAATATGGGCTTTGTTCCGGGCTCTGAGATCCTCATGGTGCGGACAGCGCCTTTAATGGATCCCATAGAAGTTATGATTCAGAACTATTTTGTGACAATCAGAAAAGACGAAGCAAAAATAATCGAAGTGGAAGTAATATGATAAAAGTTGCACTGGCAGGACAGCCAAACTGCGGTAAATCCACTATTTTTACAATGCTCAGCGGCGTTAATCAGCACATAGCCAACTACCCCGGCGTTACTGTTGATAAAAAAACAGCATACCTCAGCCACGGAGGTGAAAAGATCGAGGTTGTGGACTTGCCCGGAACCTATTCATTCAGCTCTTTTTCCCTTGAAGAAAGAGTGGCAAAAAACTATCTGATTGACGAAAACCCTGATGTAATCCTCAACATTATTGACGCTTCTAACATTAAAAGAAGTCTTTACCTCACTTTTCAGCTTCTGGAGCTGGGCAGACCGGTCGTCATAGTCCTTAATATGATGGATGTGGCAAAAAGACGAGGACTGGATATAGATGCAGGCAAGCTTTCCGAAATGCTCAAGGTCAGAGTGGTCGAGGCTGTCGGTTCAAGGAATATCGGCAAAAAAGATATTCTTTCATCCATTCTGGAAGCCAACTCCCACAAGGCAACAGGTTTTGAAATAAACTACGAAGAACTTGAGCCCTACATAGCCCGTTTCACAGAAAAGATCAGCATTGAATCGGAAATCGCACCCAGATGGTTTGCCATAAAAGCACTGGAGGCCGATGATACGGTTCTTGCCAAAGCCGGAATACCCAAAGAGGAGATGGATGAGCAGTACAAGAAGATTCACTCCGAGCATAACATTGATATAGACTCTTTCCTTGCCGCAATAAGATACCAGAGCGCAGACTACCTGTATCATAAATCTGTTAAGGAAGCATCGGAAAAGAAGGAAACACTCACCTCCAAGGCAGATAAGATAATCCTTAACCGCTGGCTGGCGTTCCCTTTTCTTGCCGGTGTAATTTATCTGGTTTATCAGCTTTCAATAGTTCTGGGTTACAAACTGACAAATTACACATGGCCTTATCTTGCTATGGTCAAAAATTTTATAATCTCAATTCTGCCTGAACCGCAGTTCATTGATGTGCCTATGCTTACTGATTTCGGTATTTGGATGACCAACAGTGCCCTTGCGCTGCTGAACTACGTTCCCATATTCCTTATACTGTTCGCTCTAATTGCGATAATAGAAGATATAGGCTATATGCCCCGCATAGCATTCATTCTGGATAGGCTGTTCAAACGTTTCGGGCTGCACGGTCAGTCCACCCTGCCCCTTGTCCTCGGAGGAGCGTTTATCGGAGGCTGCGCCGTTCCCGGCATAATGGCAACAAAAGGAATAGCCGATGACAGGGCAAGGCTTGCCACTATTCTGACAGTGCCTTATATGAACTGCCTTGCAAAAGTTCCTTTTTATGCTCTTCTCCTTGGCGCTTTTTTTGAAGGGCAGATGACAACAATGATGTTTTTTATATCAACAGTGACAATATTTATTGCACTCAGTGTTGCCAGAATCATCACCCTTACTTTCCTTAAAAACAGAGAAACCGCTCCGTTCGTAATGGAGCTTCCCCCTTACCACCTTCCTACACTCAAAGGGGTTGTTCTCCGTTCATTCCAAAGGGTTTGGCTTTACATCAAAAAAGTTGGCAGTATAGTCCTTGCCGTTGCGGTGGTGCTTTTTGTTCTCCTGCAGTTTCCCGGAGCTTCTGACGAAGTTGTAAGTGAAATGAGGGCAGATGCCGATGCGGCGCTTGTCAAGTTTGATCAAGCTGCCAAGAAAACCCAATATTATGAAACTCTTAAAGATAAAGAAAATGTGTATAAACTGGTAAATCTGTATAACTCCTACAGGGCTCAAAAAATGATCGCCTCCTCACCGGAGGCCGCAGAAAAGCTTGATGTGGCGTTCAGAGAAGCTAACCCTGTACTTTTCGGATTCATCTCTCCGGATGATGCGGACCAGAAAAAAATCAACAGAGAAGTGAGAGGGCTCGCCAGAACAAGCCAGACTATCCTTAACAAACTGAAATCCGAAAAGATTGAAACCTCTTTCCTCGGCATGTTCGGCAAATCGCTGGAACCTGTGACTCAGTTTGCAGGATTTGACTGGCGTGTGAACGTTGCCTTCTTAAGCTCATTTGCCGCAAGGGAAAGCGCTGTTGCCACCATCGGCTCAATATATGAATCGGGCAAAACTGATGCCAGAGCAGAGGAAGCCATATCAGAAGACGGTCTCTACACACCTCTGCATGCGGTTGCCATGCTCATATTCATGATACTCACACCGCCCTGCATAGCGACAATGATAGTTGTCCGCATGCAGTCAGGTTCATATAAATGGATGGTTTTTGCCATCTTCTTTCCCATGCTTCTGGGTGTGGTTATGGCTTCGGTATTCTTTAACATAGGCATGCTGTTCAGTCTCACAGGCGTTCAGACCATGCTTGCATTTTATCTGTTCATGCTTGCCTCAGCCATAATACTGGGCTTTGTCAAAGGAAAATCAATCAACTGGAAAGGCGGGTATCTTGAAAAAAACCAGTAAAAGCGATAACGCCGTAAACGGCGAAAGAAATAAAGAGGTGGAATTATGAAAAAGTTAATTATTGTTCTTGCTGTTGTACTTTCAGCATCAATGGCGTTTGCCCACACGGCACTTATGGCTTGCTTTGATGAAGGTGACGGAACAGTTACATGCGAAGGCGGATTCAGTGACGGAAGCAGTGCAAGCGGCACTAAATTTCGTGTTGAAGCAGGCGGAAAAACAGTTTTTGAAGGGAAGTTCAACGAAAACAGTGAAATCAACTTCAAAAAACCAGCAGGCGATTATCAGGCTGTTCTTGATGCAGGCGCAGGTCACAAAGTTGTAGTTCAGAGCAAGGATATAAACTGACAAACAGCCTGCTGCGGAGCAGGCTTTTGTTTAAATAAGCACAAATTTAATTAAGGAAAGGAGTCAATGATGAAAAAAGCGATTATGCTTACCCTTGCGCTCACGGTTTTTACTGCAATGAGCGCATCTGCACATTTTCAGATGCTTTACACCCCTGAATCAGCCCTTGACAAAGGTGAAACAATTCAGCTCAGACATGTTTTCACTCACCCCTTTGCAGATGAACACACAATGGACATGGGTAAACAGCATGACAGCGACACCCTTGCCCCTGTGGAAGAGTTTTTTGTGGTGAACAAAGAGAAAAAAACAGACCTTAAAAGCACTCTCAAACCCATTGAATTCAAAGGAAACGAAAACTCCGGCAAAGGCTTTGCATCTGAATATAAAGCAAGAAGCATGGGCGACCATGTGCTTGTAATCGTTCCTGCTCCTTACTATGAAGCAAATGAAGAGGCATACATTCAGCAGATAACCAAAACTGTAGTGAATGTTGCCGGCGCACCAACTGATTGGGACGCTGACCTCGGACTTAAAGCAGAAATTGTTCCTCTTACAAAACCCTACTCCATCTGGACAGGCTCAACCTTCACAGGCATAGTAATGAGTGAAGGAAAACCTGTTCCTTTTGCTGAAATAGAAGTCGAGTACCTTAACCATGAAGTTGATCTGGCTAAAAATGCCATGGGCAAAGCAAAGGTCAAGGCTCCTCAGGACAGCTTCGTGACTCTGGGAATCAAAGCAGATCAGAACGGAAAATTCACTTTCGGTCTTCCTAAAGCCGGATGGTGGGGATTCGCTGCTCTTGGTGTCGGTTCTGATGACCAGTATAAAGGCAAAGAACTTAGCCAGGATGCTGTTATTTGGGTTCAGGTAAAGGATATGAAATAAGCTGCCTGAGTGTGGCAATAAAAAAAGGCGGGGCTTTAAGCTCCGCCTTTTGTATTTTCAAGTTAAAAAAAATCCTTAAAACTTAACTTCTGCTGATGATTCCCACAAGCCGTGGATATTACAGTAGCTCACTGCAAGAAGTGTTCCGGGAGCGTTGAGCTTAACCTTTGCAGTGCCGAAAGGCTCTGTGTAAGCCGAACCCTGATTTGCGCCTTTGGCTGATTCGCCGTGAGCGACAAACTCAAATTTGGCAAGCTGGGTAACGGGACCTTCACCTTCGGGTTTGAAGTACAGCGCTATCCAGTTAATGAAATGCTCTGTGGTGTTGGGGTGGGGAATTTCTTTACCCACTGAAACCGTAACAACGAAAGGCTCGCCGGCTTTTACACCTGCGGGGAGTTCGATAACCGGAACGTGTTTCTCGCTTTTGAAGTCTGCGCTTTTAACAAATTGTCCTATTGCCATTTTGCTGCCTCCTTTTAATTTATATGCTTTGTTAAGTATATCACTTAAACTTAGTAAGAACATCCTATCCCGCAATTAAGATTTTTGCAAGATATTAATACTTATTTTATCCTGTTTTCTATCTATTTTATAACAAAGTATTTTGCATGGCGGTTATGAACAATAATGGCACTGGTGGTAAACTCGGGAACCATCTCGCCGTTCTCCGTAACATGAATTCCCAGCATGTCAGCTTCAAGCACATCCGCCATCACTGCGTTTCCGTCCAGATCGGGGCACGCAGGGTAGCCGAAGCTGTATCTGCGCCCCTGATATTTCATGGAGATTATACCGTCCGGCGTTTTGGCGTCCAAGCCGTCGATACCCATCTCTTTTCTCATCACCTTATGCCAGTATTCCGCCAGAGCCTCGGTGAACTCCGTGAAAAGCCCGTGATACATAAAATACTTCTTATAATCGCCCGCCGCATACAGCTTGGCGGAGAACTCTTCCGGTCTTTTACCTATGGTAACAAGGCTTAAGCCTACCACATCAAACCCCTGCTCTTTCGGCAGAAAATAGTCAGCAAGGCAAAGCTGCGCTCCTTTTGACTGGCGAGGGAACAGAAAGCGTGTTTTCTCAGTTTTTTTATCTGCCTCATAAATGACCAGATAATCTCCCTCTGTATTGCAGGGGTAGTACCCATATGAAACTGCGGGATTCAGAAGACCTTTCGACAGAGCATTTTTATAAATTTCCCTGTATTCAGGAAATGCGGTTTCCATTATCAGGTGGTCAAACTCCTCTTCAGTGAGCCCCTTCTTTTTATATGACCATCTGTTTGTAAAAAGGGTCGTTTTATTTAAGTATTTTTCCACTTCAGCAGGGTCAATATCAAAAACAATTTTATTGCCGAAAAAAGGCGGAACAGGGATATCCCCGTAAGTAATCGGTTCTGTTTTTTCCTCAACTGTATCGTATGACGTTTTAACTTTAGCAGGTTTTGTTTCTTTTTTAGCCTGTGTTCTTCCGTCCAGAACCTTAAGAGCATCGAAGGCGTCACGGCAGTAGAAAACATGTCCGGGCATGATGGTATCACATTCGTTTGCCACAAACCCTTCTGTCAGCGCTGCTCCGCCGAGAAGAACCTTTTTCTCAAGCCCGTACTTTTTAAGCTCCTCAATATTTTCTTTCATTATAACTGTGGACTTCACAAGAAGACCGCTCATCCCTATGGCATCAGCACCGACTTCAATGGCTTTTTTGATCATTTCCTCAACCGGAACCTTGATCCCAAGATTGTAAACGGTAAAGCCATTGTTGGAGAGTATGATATCCACAAGGTTTTTGCCTATATCATGAACATCGCCCTTTACAGTAGCGAGAACTATTTTGCCTTTTGATTCAGTCTCATTCTTTTCCATGAACGGTTCAAGGATCTTCACTCCCTCTTTCATCACCTCAGCGGACTGAAGAACAAAAGGAAGAAGCATCTTGCCGCTGCCGAAAAGCTCACCTACCTCCTGCATTGCAGGAAGCATAAGATTATTAATTATATCAATAGCTTTACGCTTACACTGAAGAGAATCAAGAACCTCTTTCAGCCCTTTTTTCTCACCACGGAGTATCATGCGTTTTATTCTGTCCGCAGGGGGAAGCTGTGCATCCGCCTGTTCATCCTTAATTGCCGTTCTGTCCTGAAAGTGGTTTATGAATGCGGTGAGCGCACCCTCTTTCCCATGAATCAGATCCAGACTGAGCTTCATATCCTCATCGTTTATCATAGCAGGTGGAAGAATCTTGCCCGCATGGACAATAGCCATGTCAAGCCCCGCTTTAACAGCTTCGTGGAGGAAAACAGAGTTAAGAACAGGTCTGCTCTGTGCGGAAAGACCGAAGGACACATTACTGAGCCCCAGAACAGTTTTCGCACCCTTAAGCCTTTCCTTTATCATCTTTATGGCGTTCAGTGTCTCCACAGCAGCCATTCTTAAGGTTTCATCACCGCTGCCGATGGAGAAGGTCAGCGGATCTATTATAATATCCTCCGGCGGGAGACCGTATTCACCGCTCCAGACATTATAAAGCTTTTCGGCTATGGAGAATTTCTCCTCCGCTGTCATCGCCATCCCTTTTTCATCTATGGTGAGAGCAATGGAAGCCGACGGGAATCTTTTTATCATTTTAAGGATTGTGTGCAGTTTTTCTCCGCCGTCTTCAAAGTTTATGGAGTTGATTACAGGTTTTCCGCCGCAGAGTTTGAGGGCTTTTTCCAGAACAGAGGGCTCTGTGGAGTCTATAACAACAGGTACGGTGAGTGTTTTATTAAGCTCAAAGATGAACCTGCCCATGTCCTGTTCTTCGTTTCTGCCTGCGTAAGCGACGCATGCATCTATGAAGTGAGCGCCTTCACCTTCCTGATTTCTGGCTACGGCGAGCATTCCATCTGAATCTCCCCCAAGGAGCAGCTCACGGAAAGCTTTACTTCCGTTTGAGTTTGCCCTTTCTCCAATGAGAGAAGGTGCAGGGTTCTGGCTCAGGGGCATGGATGTGTAAAGACTGGCACATACACCGATGTATGGCTTTATTACAGGTTCTTTTCGTTTCTTGGTGTCGATAACCCCACGGAGCGCCTTGATATGCGTAGGAGTTGTTCCACAGCATCCGCCTGTTATATTGACAGGATATTTATCCATAAGCTCACCGGCTATTGCGGCAAGCTTTTCAGGAGTCATGCTGTAAACAGTTTTTCCGCCTATATTTTCCGGCAGACCGGCGTTCGGTATGCACGAAATATCACCATTCCAGTTTTCAGAGATGGTTTTCACCGGTCCGAACATCATGTCCGGTCCGGTTGCGCAGTTCAGCCCAACAGAATGAATGGGATAACCGCTTAAAACAGTGCATACAGCGGAGAGATCAGTACCCATCAGCATGCTGCCGGTGCTTTCCACGGTTACTGAAACCATTACGGGGAGATCTGCGTTTTCCTCTTTCATAGCGTCAAACACGCCGAGAAGAGCCGCCTTGACCTGAAGCAGATCCTGACATGTTTCTATAATAAGCAGGTGTACTCCGCCTTTGATGAGACTTTTAGCCTGACGCATGTACATCGCATGCATATCATCAAATGATATCTGTCCCAGACTGGGGAGACGTGTACCCGGACCGATGGAGCCTGCTGCAAACTTTCCGTATTCCGTTGCTGTTTTAACTGCTATCTGAGCGCCCTTGAGATTGATTTCATCCACCATATCCTCAAGTCCGTACTCACGCATTACAAGCTCTGTTCCGCCGAAAGTATTTGTTTCCACAACATCTGCACCGGCATCAAGATAGCTTTTGTGAATGGATTCTATAATATGCGGAGCGGCGATGTTAAGCCATTCGCTGCAACCGCTTTTACCCTGCCATATATCTTCGCCGATTTCAAAGTTCTGTATGGATGTACCCATTGCACCATCAAAAAGAACAATATTTTCCGAGGCGAATTTCCTGAACATAACTACTCCTTGGCATACGCACGCACTTTAAATTGAAAGGAAACTATAGTATCATTATAAAACAAAATACGGCAACTGTTTATAGGTGCATGATGATACATGACGAACGGGTAGTTATCCTTAACAAGCCGTCAGAAAACGGAAAATATGTTCTGCTCTGGATACAGCAGTCGCAGAGAACCAGATATAACCATGCCCTTGAGTTTGCCGTCAATCAGGCAAATGCCCTTAAGCTCCCCCTGTTTGCCTGTTTTGTGATAACTGACGGATTCCCAAACGCAAACCTCCGTCATTATACTTTCATGCTTGAAGGGCTTGAAAACCTCAAACTTAACCTCAAACAGCGGGGAATTAACCTGATTTTCCGCTATGGGAACCCTCCGGAAGAGGTGGTGAGTCTGGGGAAAAATGCGGAAATGATTGTCATGGACAGAGGCTACCTGCGGGTACAGAAGCAGTGGAGACGTGAGATCGGAAGAACAGCCCCATGCACTGTGGTTCAGGTGGAGAGTGACGCCGTTGTTCCTGTGGAAACAGCAAGCACCAAGGAAGAGTTCGCTGCCTACACAATACGCCCTAAAATAAACAGGAATCTTGACAAATTCCTTGTTCCTCTGGAGCAGCGGGAGCTTAAAACAAAAGACTTCATGCCGGATCTTGAAAGCTGTGTGCCTGATATAACTAAACTGAACATAGACAGAAGCGTTTCACCTGTAAAGTCCTTCACAGGCGGAGAGGACGAGGCTGTAAAACTGCTTAAAATATTTATTGATGAAAAGCTGGATGACTATGACAAACTCCGCAACGACCCAACGAAGGATGCCCAAAGCGGATTAAGCCCTTACATTCACTTCGGAAACATATCACCCCTTGAAACAGCTCTGGCTGTGAAAGATCATCCAGCCTCCGCCTCTTTCCTTGAAGAGCTTATAGTCAGGCGGGAACTGGCACTGAATATGGTTAATTTCAATGCGGAGTATGACGGCCTGAAACATCTGCACCCTTGGGCGGCAAACACACTTAATGAACACGTAAAGGATGTCAGGACATACATTTATACATACGAAGAGCTTGAAAATGCAGAAACACATGACGAGGCGTGGAATGCAGCCCAGACAGAAATGCGATCAACAGGAAAGATGCACGGCTATATGCGTATGTACTGGGGCAAAAAGATTATTGAATGGACAGAAACACCGGAGGAAGCCTACAGAACAGCGATAAGTCTGAATGATAAATACAGCCTTGACGGGCGTGATCCAAACGGATTTGCCGGAGTTTTATGGTGTTTCGGCAAACATGACAGACCCTGGCAGGAACGTGCCATATTCGGCAAGGTGCGTTACATGAACTTCGCAGGTTTGAAACGCAAATTCGATGTGGAAAGTTACATCAGCAAATTTAAAGCTTAATGAACCCTGTCCCTTACTTTTTCAAGGTTAGCCCGAATCCGCTTTGAAACAGGGTGTTCATCCCCAAAGGCTGACTCAGCAGCGCTGTATGCCTGTTCCAGAGCTTCTGAAGCTTCGTTTATCTCCCCTTTCCTGAAAAGAACCTCACCGAGATTGTTAAGGTTTACAGCTATATCCTGAGGATCATCTTCATCACGCATACTAAGGGCACTGCGGCACAGTGACTCTGCCTCACCGAATTCACCCCTTCTTGAAACAACGTAAGCAAGGTTAGCCATATCCGTTGCTGTTTCGGACGATTTACCCCCATAAGTGCTGATACTCTGCTCCAGAACCTTGCGGAAAAGAGTTTCTGCCTCCTCCGCCTCGCCTTTTCTGAACTTAAGGGCAGCAAGGTTTGCAACTCCGGCGAGAGTTGACGGGTGAGATGCACCGAAATTTTTCTCTTTTATCTTCAGGGCTTTTTCATACATAGCTTCAGCCCTGTCAAATTTTTCACGGCAGTAATAGATGTAGCCGAGGTTATTGCAGTATGAAGCTATCAAAGGATGATTACGCCCAAGCTGCTCCTCTTTTGCCTCCAGAGCCCTGTAAAAAAGGGGCTCTGCGGAATCGTACTCCCCTCTTCTGTAAAAATAGAAGGCAAGCTGGCTTATGCTTTTTGCAGTTTCAGGATGGTTTCCGCCGAGAGATTTCTCTCTGATTTCAAGCACTTCCTTAAACAGCTCACACGCACGGTCAAAGTCTCCCGCCACCTCCTGAATGGAGGCGAGTTCGCTCATCGCCCTTACAGTATCGGCGTTTTCCCTGCCCAGTCTTTGTATATGCAGGCGGAGGGATCTTTCTCCAACATCCGCTGCGGTCTTGAAGTCTTTATTCTTCATGGCTAGCAGGGCAAGCTTCTGAAGATATTTCAGCGTATCCGGATGATCCGGTCCGTCAGTGCGTGACTTTATCTCGGCATTTTTCTCCACAATATCCATTGCGGATGCGAAGTCGCCCTTTGCGGTGTACATGGAGGCAAGCTTGTTGCGGCTTCTCACAGTGTCCTGACTGTCAACCCCGCCGAGCTTTTCACGGATGTTCACCATCCTCTTTAATAGAGGCTCCGCCTTTGAGTAGTCTTCTATGTTCACATACATCTGAGCCAGTCTTTCCATGCACAGGGCAGTGTATGGATTAATAAGCCCCATAAGCCCCTTGAGATACTCCACAACCTCGCTGTGAAGCCCTATCCAGAAGCCCATTTTATCATTTGAGAAATATTTCGCATGTGAATCCATGAACCAGTCCACAAAGCCCTCTCCGTCCAGAGCGGATTTAGCATGGTGGAAGCATTCACGGAAGTTAAGGTAAAAGCCGTATGTTTTGAATGACCCTTTTTCTCTGTCTATCTTTTTGAGATAAAAGTTAAAAAGAGAGAAATGGACATTATCCTTCTGGTCACTGTTAAGCGAAGAATAAAGCTCTTCCCTGAAGGGTTTCTTCAGGCAGGCGCAATCCTGACCTATATTCGGGCTCACTGACGGCAGCATGCAGTAGTCGCTGAAAGTGAAGTTGACCCCTTCGGGTATGAATTCATACACGAGATATTCAAACACTTCCTTCGTAAAAAACCTGCAAACCGAAAGAAGACGAGCCATATCACCCTCACGCCCTTCGGAAGAGGCGTTATAAAAAAGCATTATCTCTTTTGCGCCGTATTCAACCTGCTCTGCTGTGGGTTCCTTGCCTGTTTCCTTCTTAATTGCTGCAAGCCCTGCGACAAGAAGCGTGGTAAGCAGTTTATCCCCTCTGGCAGAGGCGAAAACAGCATCACACAGTTTTTTGTCCTTAAGTTCATGTTTTTCCAGAAGATATGCTGTACCGTTCCTATCGAGAACACTTGTCTCAAGCTCAAGAAGGTGTTCAGGTGCTTTGCCTTCCTCAGCTTCCGGCATCTGCCTGCCGGAAAGGATAAAGCAAACCTCAGGCAGAAGAGAAATAAGCTCTCTGATCCAGCCGTCAGCGTTCTGTTTTCTGCCTGATTCATCATCTCCGTAGATGTTTTCAAAGGAATCGATCATGAGAACGCATTTTCTGCCTTGCAGGGCAAGCTTTAAATCTTTTGCCCACTGAGCGGTGAGATTTTTACGGACAGCTTCCGGAGTTTCCTCCATAAGCCTGTTAAGCTCTGCCCCGCCTTCATTTTTCCACCATTCGGTCACGGCGGGTTTGCCCCTTTCCACTGTGAAATAGAGTTTATTTACAAGCTCATCACCCTTTGCACCCGCAACACCCAGCACCTCATTAAGAATCTTGCTGTTGGTGTAAAGATCAAGATCACGATCTAGCTTTTTATTAGGATTAGTGCGCACCAGATACAGTGCGTAGGCAACATCAAAGAAGCTGAAATTTATTTTGTAATGTCTTATAAGTTCATTGCGTAGAGCGAGTAAGCCAAGCTCACAGTCGGTATTTACCTGAAGGGAAAAATCAAGGGAAGCGCTGACAACAGCAGGATCAGCTATTTCCGGCATCAACCTGAAAGCTGACAATATTTCACTTTTGCCTGACCCGCCTTCCCCTTTTATACGCACAACGCCGCTTTTATTAAGCGCAAAAAACTCACGGAATGGGCTTATAAACCCGTCCATGCCCTTCAGTTCAAAATCCCGCATTATTCCTCTTTTTTCCCGCCGTCCTCCGGAAGTGTCCTTAAATCAATGTAGGGACGGGAGAATATTTCAGCGGCGAGGGAGGTGATTTCCTCCGGCTGCATTCCGCTCATCTTATTAAGAAAATTATGATAATAAGCAGGAATGTCAAGAGTATAGGAGTACCCTATGTCTCTTGCCTCGCTTGAGGCACGCTCTCTCTGGAATGCTATCTGGCTTTTCAGCCTGTTTTCACACTTTTCCAGGCTCTTTTTATCCACAAATTTATCAATGGATGCGATAACCTTAAGCACAGCATCCTTAACTTTATCACTGTTGCCGACAGGGCATGTATAGGTGAATATGAACGAACCGCCGTGCTTCATGCCCAGATAACCTGCGTTTATGGAGCTTGCAAGACGCAGTTCGTTTTTAATTATTGTGCTTAATACAGAATATTCGCCGCCGGACAGTATCTCACCCAGAACTTCATAGGCAAAAATATTCTTTTCGTTCAGCGCATCGGCAGGGAATGCAATGACCCCTGTTTCCTGTACCACCTGACGATGAAAATCCTTACGATAATTTTCAGTATATTTTTTCTGAGCATTGCCGTCATACCGCTTGCCCTGTCCGTCTTTGGTTTTGCTGAAATATTTACGTCCCAGAGACTCTGCGGTTTTCTTATCTATATCCCCCGCTATAACAAGGGTCATATTCTGAGGATGATAGTATCTGCCGTAATAATCCACAAGTGTTTCATGGGTAAAGGAGTTTACAGTGTCTTCAGTGCCGATTACTTCCATTTCATATGGTGAGTCCCTGAAAAGAGCCTCATAGAGATAAGACCACATGTCGTAGGTCGGTTTATCAAACTTACGCTTAATCTCCTGCACTACAACAGGCTTTTCCTTCTCTATCTCATCTGGGATAAACTTTGCCTCGAAAAGCATTTCGCTCAAAACCTTGAATGCGGTTTCGGCATTATATGAAGGCAGAGTTATGTGGTAAAATGTGTAATCCTTACTGGTGGCAGCGTTCATACTTCCGCCTGCACTTTCCACAACCTCATCTATAGCACCGGGAGCGTAGGACTCTGTCCCTTTAAAAACCATATGCTCAAGGAAATGGGAAATACCGTTATTTTCCGTGTTTTCATTCACAGAACCGGTTTTCATCCATACATGTACCGAAACAACTCCCGTTGAGGGAATATTTCTGTAAACCATCTTTACGCCGTTTTCAAAACTTACAGTATCCACAGCGGCAAACACCCGCACCCCCGAAATTATCAAGACTATCAGTAAGAAGAAGAGTTTCTTCATCCACCAGCTCCGTATTTTTCAGCCACATTTGCAAAGGATTCTATCATTACGTTAAAAGGAACAAGAGAATCTATTTCGTCTTTAGCGGCCGAATCTATAAACTTATCATAGTTTTCTACAAACCTCTTTTCTGTGTCAAGGAGATTTTTCAGCCAGCCCTTGTCACCCCCGCTGTAGGCGAATGCAAGGTTCATCTGTATTTTTTTAAGCTTCATCAGAAGACCGTCACGGTTGATGCGTTCCCACTCATCCCTTATTTTTATATGCTTCATCTTCAGCGTAAGGAAGTTTATGCCGAATCTGCCGCCGATTTCATAGTAACGCTTGAGAACACTTTTCGCTTCTGCCCCTGTTTCGGCCATAATACAAAAAACATCAAACGCAGGCTTGGAATAACGCACTGTGCATACTGCCGCTGCCAGAGGTGCAGGAAGACCTGCATTTTTGAACTCCTCGACCAGAGCAGTGTACTTTTCCTTCATTCCGTTTGTCATATATTTGGTGACAAGAGGAAATACTTCTTTCAGCATATCGCCTTTCTTTTTATAAAGCGCCATATTTCTAGGATCTATAAGCCACTCAACAGCAACCTTAAGTGTTTTATCAAGTTCTATAAGTGCTTTGTACTGTTCCTGCGCATCTGCTTTGCCGTCCAGAGCGCAGATATCGTCCCGAAGCTTGCGGCAGCCGACAATCTGCTCCGCCAGAAGGTAGCACTCAAGAATTTCGCTCAGAGGTCTGTTTGTGCTTTTCATAAGCTCATAGAAAAATGATATTCCTGTCTGGTTCAGCGCCCTGTTCACTGTGACAGTGGCGGCTATTTCTCTTATCAGTTTGTGCCCGAACAGTTTTTCACCGTATTTTGCAACAGTATCCTTGGGGTAGTAATCCATATATTCGGATCTGACAAGGGGGTTATCAAGATTGAGAGAGCCCTCCACATTGTTGTAGAGGTATATTTTCATATAAGCCAGAAGAACTGCAAGTTCCGGCGCTGTGGCATTTTTATCCTTATTAGGGAATGCAAGCTTCTCTATGCGGAAATCAAGCAGACCCTCATTACGGAGATGCTTGGCAGCCTCTCTGAATGTTACGGGACTGGATGCGAAGCGTATCAAATCGCAGCTTACAGCCTGTGACTGGCGGTAGTTTGTGGCAAGCACATGATCGGTAACCGCAGAAGTGAGTTTTTTAATGTAAGCATTACGTTCCTTAACATCTTTCATCACTTTGGTTTCCACAAGGTGATTGAAAATGATCTTGAGGTTTACCTCATGATCGGACATGTCAACTCCGCCGGAGTTGTCCAGAGCATCGGTGTATATGTGCCCGCCGTTTTCAGCAAACTCTATGCGGGCAGACTGTGTGAAACCGAGATTTCCGCCCTCCCCCGCAACTTTTACACGAAGTTCGCCGGCATTCACACGGACATCATCATTCATGGAATCGCCCACATCTCTGTCTGTTTCAGAGGAAGCCTTGACATATGTTCCGATACCGCCGTTCCAGAGAAGTTCAGCCTCAGCCTTGAGTATAAGTCTTATCAACTCCGCTCCGGTTACGATGGTTTCAGCACAGCCGAGCATCATCCGGACTTCCTGAGAAAGTTCTATTCGCTTTGCTGTTCTGTCAAAAATTCCGCCGCCTTTTGATATAAGATCTTTATTGTAATCCTTCCACGACAGAGAGGGGTTTTTGAAAAGCCTCTGCCTTTCAGCAAAACTCTTTTCAGCATCCGGAGCCGGATCAAGGAATATATGTACATGGTTAAACGCAGCCAGAAGATTGATTTTGGGAGAAAGAAGCATTCCGTTTCCGAAAACATCACCCGCCATATCGCCTATGCCTATGACAGTAAACTCTTCCTTCTGGATATCCTTGCCGAGTTCCCTGAAGTGGCGTTTAACGCTTTCCCAGGCTCCCCGTGCGGTTATCCCCACTTTTTTATGGTCATAGCCCACGCTGCCGCCCGAAGCAAAAGCATCCCCAAGCCAGAAGCCGTAGCTGACGGATATTCCGTTAGCTATATCACTGAAGGTTGCAGTTCCTTTATCCGCCGCAACAACAAGGTACGGGTCACTCTCGTCATACATCCTGACTCTCTGCGGATGAACGATTTTATTGCCTTTGTAGTTGTCTGTTATATCCAGCAGACCTTTGATCAGTGTGCCGTACTGTTTTATAGTGTTTGCCCTGTCCTGCTCTCTGTCTTTAAAGCGTTTCTTGACAATAAAACCGCCCTTGGATCCCACAGGGACAATAACGGAGTTCTTCACCATCTGGGTTTTCACCAGACCGAGAATTTCAGTGCGGAAGTCGTCATTACGGTCACTGAAGCGTATTCCGCCCCTTGCAACCTTACCGCCCCTGAGATGGACGCCTTCCATCTCTGCACTGTGGACGTACACCTCAAACATAGGTCTGGGCTCTGCTATAATGGGCATCTCACGGCTCTTAACCTTGATGGAGATATAATCTCTCATGGGCTGCATAAAGTAGTTTGTGCGGACAGTTCCCTGAATAATACGCATAAAATAGCGCAGCGCCTTATCTTCGCTCACGGAGATAACACCTTCAATCAGGCTAAGGAGATCCTGCTCTGTTTCAGCAGTGGAAGTCTTTTTATTGTCAGGGTCAAACTTGATTTCAAAGAAGTTTACAAGCTTTTCCGCTATTTCGGCATTACTTATAAGAGCAGACATAAGAGACTTGATAAGAAAACTGCTTTCGATCTGCTTTGCGAAATATACAAAAGTTCGGAGTATATCTGTCTGCCGCCATGTGAGTTTTCTTGTAACAGAGAGTGAGTTGAGCCTGTCGTTTTCAGCTCTTCCTCCTATGACAGCAGTCACAAGCTCAGGAAGAATAACCTTGTATGTTTCAGCGAATTCTTCGGGATCTTCAATATTTGTGAGATACACCACATTTATGTAAAGCCCGTGTCCGTCCGCAGAGGGCTCAAAAATATCCTGTTCATAAACATTAAGACCGAGGTTGTCGATAATAGGCATAAGCTCGGTGAGCAGAAGGCGCTTTTTGGAATATATTCGCAGAACCGCCTTGCCGCAGCTGTGATGGAGAAGAGAAGATATTTCGTCATATCTGCGGATACGCACTATATCCAGATAAGCGTCTTCTGGCGTGTTTTTGCTTTTGTACGCCTCACCGAAATAGGACTCAAATCCGGCAAAAACCTCGTCACACTCTGCACCCAGACGATCACGGAGAACCTCATAAAGTGCAGAATCCCAGTCTTTGAGCATTGAGGTTATTTTATTTTTAAGCTCTCTTTCATCAATATTTTCAAGCACTGATGTATCATGAAGCATCATGTGAAAATGAAGAAAACTGCGTTTATGCTGATCTTCCCTGACAGAGATATCCATCATATTTGCGCCGAAATAATCTTCGAGAAAATCTTTGATATCCATCACAAATTCTGAGGAATACCGGGAAAGCGGCATTGCCATAAAGAATATGAGGTTTTTCAGAGGACGGAAATCGTGATATGAAATACGGATCTGGTTTGCGCCCTGCATTGTGAGTATAAGTTCAAGAACCTCTGTCAGCGCACGACTGGAAAGGTTAAAAATCTCAATTTTAGGGTAATCGTCAAGAATATCACGCACCCATTTATAGTCGTGAGAGCCTGTGACAAAATTAAAGTAATCCAGAGTTGCCTTAATTTTATCCCTTAGAATGCTTATTTCGTGGGGCGGGCATTTGTGTGCCTTACTGGAAAAAAGCCCTGTAAGATAAATCAGGCGCATTTTTGTTCCCTGCCTGTCCAGAAACATTACTCTGTCAAAGTTTGTGCGGCGCTTCACCTTGCTTATACCGACGGCTTTATCCACAATAACCGGATAACCGTCCACGGTGTTAAGCCGTCCGTCTTTTACAGACTTGGCGAGAAGAGAATAATTAGGGTCCTGCCCAATCAGGGAGAAAACCCCTGTGTCAGAGTATGTATTAACACCCATTGCCTCGTCTATTTCCACAATGCGGGTTCCCTGACAAATAAAGTTTTCATCCATCAGCCACTGAATAAACTTAGCTACATCTCCGTTGCGCTCACGATATTCCATAAAAAGGGAACTCATGACCTCTTTGATTTTTGGGAAATCATCAACCGCAGCAGCAACATTCTCATATATTGAAGTTATCTCTTTTTTAATGTCCGAAACTTCGCTTTTGTCCAACCCTTCAAGGAATATCACAACGAATGATTCATTACTTACACCGAGACGGGATTCGGTAATTTTTGTTATCTCACCTGCACGGCTTCTTTCTATTCCGAAAATAGGATGAATTACAAATATCTTATGTTCTCTTATATTCTGAAGATATTCCCAGAGCGAATCGAAAATGAATGGTCTGTCGTCCGTTGCGATGGAAAAAATGCAGAAATTCCCGATAAAAAACGGCAGTTCTTCTGTTAGATCAGCGCAAACGGAGATCTTCTTTTTCTTCCGTCCCTCAAGCTTTGCGTATAGGTGTTTATAAAGCCCTACCATATCCTCATCAGACAGAAAGCCCACGAAATTTTGCGGCAGATGGTTCATGAGAACTTTTGCGAATTCATAGAAAGGCTTGCCTTTGTATTCGGCAAATACCTTTTTGTGCCGCTGGTCAAACTGCGTTCCCTTATATTTCGCAAGGTCATTTCTGGTGAGGCAGGAAATAGTTGAGAAACTGTTCATAAAACACCCCGTTACATCGAGTTAATAAGACACAGACGCATAAACGCCCTATCTGTGCATGTACACTAAGCATATGTTAACACAAGGAGATTACTTTGAAAACAGTATAACACCTAAGAGGTTTTCAGCACCCTTGTTAGCCATTTTGGTTCATAACGCCTGAAAAAAACATGTAAACTCATCCCCACAAAAGAAGATTAAGGCATAATTACAGATAAAAATTAATAAGAAAGAAAACTGAATAATGAATTTACATTTGTTATTATAAAAAAATACATTTTTTTACAGGCGGATTACTCTCTTACAGCGATATACTGCCCGTTGCCCACTGACAGAAGGCATGTTGTAAAATCAGTATCGCAGTCCACAAGAGCCATAAAGGCATCCATCTCGTCCTTGTGGGATAAGGCATTGTCAACTATCAGAGTTCCGCCTCTTTTCAAAATCCGTTTTATATCACCGAGCCATGCAGTGTATGCTGATCTCTGTGAATCAAGAAAAATGAAGTCGTAGGCATCCGCCTGAGCATTTTCCAGAAAATTACCTGCATCATCAACAACCTGCTCAATAAGTCCGGTGAGTTCCGCCTTTTCAAAGTTGTTTTTAGCCATTGCAGCCTTTGCTTCGGAAAAGTCTATCGTGGTTATTCTGCCGCCTGTGTATTTTGCTCCCACTGCGAGCCATATGGTTGAATAACCGTTAGATGTCCCTATCTCAAGAATGCTTCTGGATTTTGCAGCTTTGATGAACACAGTGAGAAATTCACCTGTGTCTTTTGTGATATTAAGCATTTTTTGGGTTCTGTCAGTCTGGGATGAATCATTTCTGTTCCCGAACTCTTCCAATTCCGAAAGAAATTTCTCAAGCTCCATAATGAACCTCCGCAATTTTGGCAATTATAACACAAAAGAAAATAAAATGAATATGGCTGGAAGATTTAGGATTTAAGAAAAAAAGAAAAGAGATAATATGGCGGAGACAGAACCACCGTCGCAAGGATACATGCAAACTCCGGGAATTCAGGAAATCTGCATGTTTATGAGACAGCTTTACTGTGTTTTTTCTTTCAGAGCCACTTCAAGAACAAAGATTTTGTTATTCAGGTGGAATTTAACTCCGATACAAATAAGGTTTGCCGGGCGCTGGATTGTATGCCCTTTACCGACGATTACATTGGGAACAGAGATGTTGAATCTTCTTGCCTTATCGGAGAAGTGTTTTTTTGTGCTGCCGGCTATCATATTGATAAGTTCGCCAACTGCGTCACCTGCATCGTTATTGAGTTCGGTGAGGGGTTCACCAAGGAACTTGCTTGTGACCTCAAGGGCGAGGTCTTCAGGAAAACTGATGGAAACAAAGCCGATAAAATCACCCACAACGCCGATAGCGCCGGAAATGTCGTAATACAGGCGTTCATCAGACTTTATGTAAAGATCCCCTTTTTTAACTTCAAGTCCTACCATTGTATCAAAAACACTGATTGTTGAAGATATAAAGGGATTTACAAGTTCCGCCTTCATCGGTTCCCCCTCCGTAAGCTTTTGAATTAAGTTAATTCAAAAAAGGTTAAATGTCCAATGCTTTTATACATCTAAGAAAGTTATCTATAAACTTCGCAGTAAGACCCCAGATTATATCATCATCATATCTGTGAAAGAAAACTGTTCTGACCTCGCCTTCACGAACCCACTGCTCAGTCCATGATGTCCTGTGATCAAAAAAATAATCCACCGGAACTTTGTATATTCTGTCCACCTCATCGGGAGAGACAGTCATATTAAAAGGCTTGCTGATCAGCCCTACGTAGGGGGTCACACGGAAGCCGGCTTTGGAAAGCTGGTCGTCCAGCACACCGGCTATCTCTATCCGTTCGCTTTCTATCCCTACTTCCTCAAGTGTCTCCCGCAGAGCTGTTTCCTGAAGATTCGCATCTCCGTTTTCATAAACTCCGCCGGGAAAGGAAACCTCGCCCCCATGGGCATTTAGCATTACAGGACGTTTGGTGAAGAGAATCTCCGAGCAGCAGCCCCCCGTAATAACAGGAATAAGAACTGCCGCCTGCACCGGAGTTTCCGGCAGAGTACGCCTTTTATACCCCGCCAGAGCCTCTCTTATATCCTCAGCCGAGCATTCCTTCAACAATGCCTTTCACCGCAGAGAGCGCAGCGTCTGTCTTAGCGGGGTTTTTACCGCCCGCCTGCGCCATATCGGGTCTGCCGCCGCCGCTTCCGCCTGCTATTGCGGCAACCTCTTTGATGACGCTGCCTGCTTTTATTCTACCTGTGAGGTCTTTTGTTACCCCGCAGAGAAACATAACTTTTTCGCTGTCCGCCGAAGCCGCAACAACAACGCCGGAACCCATTTTATCTCTTGCTGTGTCAACAAAATTGCGGAGAGACTCAACATCTGCACCGTCCATGCGGGAAACAAGGAGCTTAACGCCCTTTACTTCCTCAACATTTTTCATCAAGTCACCGGCTTTGGCGGAGTTGAGCTTATCTGCGAGTTTACGTATCTCTTTTTCCTGCTCTTTTATGGTGGCGTAGAGTTCGCTGATTTTATCCTCTATGCCTTCCACACCTGCCTTGAGGGTGAGGGATACATTCTTAAGTACCCTTTCACTGCGGCTCACATGCTCCACAGCGCCTGCACCTGTGAGCGCCTCAATTCTGCGAACGCCCGATGCAACAGATGTTTCAGAAATTATTTTAAAAAGCCCGATGTCTCCGGTTCTGTCAACATGACAGCCGCCGCAAAGCTCCGTGGAAAATCCGGGAACCTCAATAACACGCACTGTATCCCCGTATTTTTCACCGAAAAGAGCCATAGCGCCTTTTTTCATAGCCGCTTCTTTTGTTTCTATGGATGCGCTCACGTCTCTGTTTTCCATGATGCGTCTGTTAACTATCTCTTCTATTCTTTCAATCTCTTCTGCGCTGACCTGAGTGTAGTGGCTGAAGTCAAACCTGAGTCTGTCAGGGGAAACCATTGAACCCGCCTGACGCACATGATCTCCAAGCACCATCTGAAGAGCCTTATGAAGAAGATGCGTAGCGGTGTGGTTACGCTCCGTAGCCTGTCTTGCCTCATCATCAACAGCAGCGAGAACCTTGTCTCCGGTTTTGATGGAACCTACTTCCATAACGCCCTGATGGACAATGAGACCATCGCCGAATTTTTTGGTATTAGAAACACGGAAAAGGGATGTGGCTGTTCTGATAACGCCTTTATCACCTGTCTGACCGCCGCCTTCCGGGTAGAAAGGAGTTTTCTCAAGGACAATTTCCGCCTCTTCGCCTTCACTGAGAGCATCACATGTATCGCCGTTTTTAATGATTACACTTACAGATTCTTCCATTTCGAGTTCATCGTAACCCACAAATTCGGAAGATATTTTTGACCTAAGCTTTCTGTATATAGTGGAAACGCTTTCTTCGCCGCTTCCAGCCCATGACTTCTTCGCCCTGTCCTGCTGTGCTGCCATCTCTGCATTAAAGCCGGTTATATCAAGCTCAAAGCCTGCATCCTCGGCAATATCCGTAAGCAGATCCGTGGGGAATCCGTATGTATCGTAAAGTTTGAAAATTTCTGTTCCGGGAATAAGCTTCTGTTCTTTGTATTTTACAAACAGCTCATCAATAAGCTTCATGCCGATGGCGAGTGTTCTGCCGAACTGTTCTTCCTCGGTTGTAACAACCTTCTGCACATAGCTTTTTTTATCTGCAAGCTCTATGTAGTGCCCCTTCATGAAATCAGCCACGAAACCGCACACCTTGTAGAAGAAAGTTCCTTCAAAGCCCAGCATCTTGCCGTGGCGCATTGCTCTTCTCATGATTCTGCGGAGAACATATCCCCTGCCCTCATTTGAAGGGAGAACACCGTCTGATATAAGGAAAGTGGTTGAACGAGCATGGTCTGCAATAACACGGAGAGAAACATCGCTGTCATTGTCGGCACCGTATTTTATTCCGGCGAGTTCAGCAGTGAACTGGATGATAGGCTGAAAAAGGTCTGTGTCGTAGTTGCTGGTGACGCCCTGCACAACAGATGCGATACGCTCAAGCCCCATACCTGTGTCAATACTGGGTTTGGGAAGCGGCGTCATTTTGCCGTCAGCATCGCGGTTGAACTGCATGAAAACAAGGTTCCAGAGTTCGAGGTGGCGGTCGCATTCGCAGTTACGGTCGCATTCCGGACGTCCGCAGCCTGTGCCTTCACCCTGATCTATATGTATCTCAGAGCAGGGTCCGCAGGGTCCTGTGTCGCCCATGGACCAGAAGTTATCCTTCTCGCCTCTGCGCTCTATATTCTCTTCTTTAACTCCGATGACATCACGCCAGATTTTAAAAGCTTCCTCATCATCGTGATATATCGAAACAAACATTCTGTCAGCGGGCAGTCCCATTTTATTCACAAGGAAATCCCAGCCGAACTTTATGGCATCTTCTTTGAAATAATCGCCGAAGGAGAAGTTGCCCAGCATCTCAAAAAAGGTATGGTGGCGTGAGGTTCTGCCCACGTTTTCAAGGTCGTTGTGCTTGCCGCCGGCACGGACAACTTTCTGACATGTCGCCGCTCTGGAGTAGCTGCGCTCCTCCAGTCCCAAAAAAGTGTCCTTAAACTGGTTCATGCCTGCATTTGCGAAAAGAAGCGTCGGGTCATTATGGGGAACGAGAGAGGACGAAGTCACAACTTCATGCCCTTTCTCCTTAAAGTATTCAAGAAACTTAGCTCTGATCTCGCTGCCTGTCATCTATGTTCTCCTTATCTTTGAATCCGTTAAGGTACTCCTCCCATTCCATCGGGAGCAGATATTTCTTTTTGCTGTTACATTCCTTGCAGGCAGGCACAACATTTCCTTTTGTGCTTGTTCCGCCTCTGGCTATGGGAACAATGTGATCCATAGTTATCTCTTCCGGCGGAAACTGCCTTCCGCAGTAGTGGCATATGCCTTGGTCAACCTTGCCCCGCCACCATTGTTTGCGCCGCAGCTCACGGGCTTTTTCTTTCTCTTTCCGGATGTGTTTTTCATCCGCTGTATCAAAAAAGTGTATATCCATCATGTATCTCAGGAGTGAAGCGAAAGCACATAGGTACGCATGCGCCTTCTTACGTAGTCGATGAGTATATAATAGAGGATTAACATTATCAACACCTTAATTACACAGGATATAAGGCAGTAAACCCTTTGATTTCCAGCTACTTAAGAATTGCACATAAAAAAATGCCAAAAAAATGCAAAATCATTACGATTTCCTATAGATCAGAAACAAGTAATCCGTTAGAATCCGTTTGCCTTTTTCAAAAAGCTATAAAACAACCTTGGAGGGGTTTATGAAGACCGAAAACACCGGACTTGAGGAGTACGGTTTCAGGAACCTGGCCCGCATAAACTGGAATCTGCCTACGCCCGCCCTTTATGAGCAGATTATCATGAGAAAGGAAGCTATCCTCTCTCATCTCGGACCAGTAGTAGCCAGAACCGGACACCACACCGGACGCTCGCCTAACGACAAATTTGTGGTTGATGAGCCCACTACGACCAATGATGTATATTGGTCAAAAGACAACAAAAAATTCACAGAAGAACAGTTTGACAAACTCTTCAGTAAAATGGCTTCCTACCTTCAAACGAAAGAAGTTTTCGTTCAGGAATGCTACGCCGGAGCTGACGCTAACACCAGACTTAAAGTGCGTGTCATCACCGAAACAGCTTGGCACAGCCTTTTTGCAAGGAACATGTTCATCACTGAAAGGGATCAGGAAGTTCTTAAAAACTTCGCTCCCGATTTCACAGTGGTAAACTGCCCCCGCTTCCATGCGGTTCCCGAAGAGGACGGAACAAACTCTGAAACCTTCATAATAGTTAACTTTAAAAGAAAAATCGTCATGATAGGCGGTACAAGCTATGCGGGAGAGATCAAGAAGTCGATCTTCACCGTTATGAACTACCTCCTCCCCAAACAGAGCGTGATGAGCATGCACTGCTCCGCCAACATAGGCGAAGACGGGGACACAGCCGTATTTTTCGGTCTTTCAGGAACAGGAAAAACCACCCTTTCCACTGATCCCGAAAGATACCTCATCGGAGACGATGAACACGGCTGGAACAGTGACGGGGTTTTCAACATAGAAGGCGGCTGCTACGCCAAGGTTATCAACCTTTCCAAAGAAGCAGAGCCCGACATATATGAATGCACCAGACAATTCGGCACTATCCTTGAGAACGTTGCTGTTGATATGACTTCAAGAGCTATCGACCTTGACGATAACAGCCTTACGGAAAATACAAGGGCGTCATATCCCCTGACCCAGCTTCCTAAAATTGTTGAATCAGGTAAAGGCGGACACCCCAAAAACGTTATTTTCCTCACATACGATGCGTTCGGAGTTCTGCCTCCCGTTTCAAAACTCAGCATTCCTCAGGCTATGTACCACTTTATATCAGGCTACACAGCAAGAGTTGCAGGAACTGAAAAAGGGGTTACAGAACCCAAAGCAGTTTTTTCAACATGCTTCGGCGCTCCTTTTATGGTATGGCATCCTTCCGTTTACGCAAAACTTCTCGGTGACAAAGTCAAAGAGAAAAACGTTCAGTGCTGGCTTGTTAACACAGGTCTCACCGGCGGACCTTACGGAGTGGGCAAACGCTTCTCCATTAAGTACACAAGGGCGATTATCAAAGCTATCCTTACCGGAGAGCTTAATAAAACCGATTTCAAAACAGACTCTGTTTTCGGATTCGGCATACCACAGCATATCCCCGGAGTACCGGAAGAAGTTCTTGACCCGTCATTCGGATGGTCAAGCAAACAGGCATATGACGAGACCCTTAAAAGCCTCGCAGCCAAGTTTGCAGAAAACTTTAAAAAGTTTGAAGAAGGAATGGACCCCGAAATCACAAAAGGCGGACCTGCACTTTAATGAATACGAAGCGGGCTTAACAGCCCGCTTTTTTTATCAGCTTATTTCTTTGAAAGTCTGGTTGAAAAAACAAATCTGCCTGCCGGATGTATAGTTACAGACACTTCTGCTGCCTTGTTAGCCGAATCATAATAATATCTTATAATCTTAAGCGCCGGGGTTGAGGCATCTGTCTGGAGGACATCAATAAGATGTTCCGGTACAGTCACTGCGTATATGTCCTGCTTTATGCCTGTAATCCTTCTTCCGTACCTTGTTTCCAGCAGAGAGCTGACAAGCATTTCGGGAGACTCCTCCATAATAGCAGGCAGATCGGTGTATGAAGGGTCAACATAAACATCAGTCCATCCCACAGGCGGGGTGTCGCCTTCATCAAGCCTCAAGCTTGATATGCGGAGCTTGCGCACACCGGGAGAACAGGCAAGCTCTTTACTGAGTGCCTGATCAACTACAATAGTTTCTATTTTCTGAACAGAACGCCTGTGCCTTGTGCCGAAGTCAGAGAGTTCTTCCTGCGATGCCAGTGAATAGCTGTATTTAGAGGACGCGGGGGCTTCTTCTATTTTGGTTCCTGCTTTTTTCTTTCTGGATACAAGCCCCAGCTCCTGAAGCTCCCTTATTGCCGCCCTGATTGTGTGACGGCTCACCTGAAACTCTTTACATAGCTCCATTTCAGTGGGAAGAAGAGAGTCTTTCGGGTAATGACCGGAGGCAATTCTTTCTGCAAGAATGCGTGCGGTCTGCACGTAAAGTGCTTCTTTCATTATGTTTTCACCTTATCATTTGTTTCTGAGAAATAAGATAACAAGTAACTTGACATAATGTCCAGCCATAATATAATATATTATGTACGTACAAATTTTATTGTATGGACATGCGCAGTCCAAAAAGGAGCATATCTGATGATGGACAACAAACATCAATCAACAACAGTAATGGATTCTATCCTTTACAGAGACGCATTTGGAACACAGGAGATGAGAGATATTTTCTCTGACTTATCTCTGATCAGGCGTTATGTGGAGGTGGAAACGGCACTTGCCAGAGCAGAGGCAAAATGCGGGGTCATACCTGCTGATGCGGCAAAGAAAATCACAGAACTTGCCGACATTGAAAAGCTTGATTTTGACTTTCTGCGTCAGGAAACAGACATAGTCGGTTATCCTATACTCCCTCTCGTTCATCAGCTTGTGAAGCAGTGCGGTGAAGCGGGCAGATACATACACTGGGGAGCCACAACGCAGGATATAATGGATACGGCAGTTGTTCTTCAGGTTCGTGACGGGCTTGAAGTAATTGAGCGTGACATCAACGAGCTGCGCAAAATACTAATTTCACTTACAGAACGTTATAAAGACACGATCATGGCGGGACGCACACACCTTCAGCATGCGCTTCCCATCACCTTCGGTCACAAAACCTCCATATGGCTTGCAATGTTTGACAGACATGCAGAAAGGATAAAACAGCTACGCCCAAGAGTTCTGACCGGAGAGTTCGCAGGAGCAGCAGGAACACTTGCATCTCTTGATAATAAAGGGCTTGAAGTTCAGAAAGCGCTTATGGATGAGCTAGGTCTGGGTGTGCCGCAGTCAACATGGCATGTGGCAAGGGACGGTTTTGCCGAAGCGCTGAATTTTCTCGGTCTGGTAACAGGCACTATGGGGAAAATAGCCTACGATGTGATGATCTTAGCATCCAATGAATTCGGTGAGGTCTTTGAACCATTCGTCACAGGAAGAGGCGCCAGCAGCACAATGCCCCAGAAGCGCAACCCTATTTCAAGCGAACTGATGCTTGCCTGCGCCAAAGGAGTAAGACAGCACGCAGGGCTTATGCTCGACTCCATGATTCAGGACTTTGAAAGAGCAACAGGTCCGTGGCACACGGAATGGATAGCAATTCCTGAAAGTTTTGTTCTCACTGCCGGAGCGCTTAAACAGGCAAAATTTATGCTTGGCGGGCTGATTGTTGATGAAGACAGAATGAGGAAAAACCTTGGTATAACAAACGGGCTGATAGTGGCTGAGGCTGTTATGATGGGTTTGGCTCCTTACACGGGCAGGCAGCAGGCACACGATATTGTTTATGCGGCGTGCAGAACAGTGAATGAGAGAGGGGGAAGTCTCGCGGAAGCACTTTCTCATATCCCTGAAGTTACTGCTCACCTTAACCGTGAGGAAATAGAGGGACTTACTAATCCGGCAAACTATCTCGGTGTAACTTCCGAGATGATCGAACACACTCTTGCTTACTCAAAAAAGCAAGGCTTTTAATTCATTTAACGACAATCGGACCGGGAGGTCAATATGTCAGGTAAATTGAAAAGTTTATTATCAGCGGCAGTCCCACTTGCGGTTCTTGCTGTATTATGGTTAATTCCCGCTCCGGAAGGGCTTACGGTTCAGGCATGGCACATGTTTGCCATATTCATCGCCGTTATCATAGCGATACTCACACAGCCGCTCCCCTCCGGCGCAATAATGCTTATCGGTCTTTGCGTTGCAATCGTAACAACCACTCTGTCGCAGGCTAAAGCCCTTTCCGGTTTTGCCAGCGGAACAGTATGGCTTATTTTCAGCGCATATGTGCTTTCTCTGGGATTCGTGGAAACCGGTCTCGGAAGACGCATAGCATATAAAATGCTCTCAATGTTCGGCGGAAGCAGTCTTGGTATAGCCTATGCCCTCGGCATAGCGGATCTGTTCATAGCACCCGCCACACCTTCTGTGACTGCACGTTCCGGCGGAGTTATTCTGCCGATCGCAAAGTCTATAAATGATGCTCTGGATTCCAAGCCGGGTCCGACAGGTAAGAAGATAGGCGACTTCCTTATCCTCTCCTGCTTTCAGATCACCCCTGTAACCGGTGCGATATTCATGACAGGTATGGCGGCTAACCCCCTTGCCACAAGCCTTGCGGAAAAGACGCTTGGTATAGAGATAACCTGGGCGGGCTGGGCGGCAGCGGCGATTGTACCCATGCTTCTGTGTTTTGCCGTTACCCCTTATGTTATCTACAAGCTTGTTAATCCGGAAATGAAACGCACACCGGAAGGAAAAGAGATGGGCAGGCAGTCCCTTGCCTCTCTGGGTTCAATGAGCAAAAAGGAAATAGCCCTCACAATCATATTCCTTCTGGCTCTTCTCGGCTGGGCAACAAGCCTGATAACCAAACTCAGCGCAACAACCGTTGGTTTATGCGTTGTCGCACTGCTGTTTATTTTCAGAGTTGTGGAGTGGAAATCTGTTCTCCGTGACTATGCAGCGTGGGATACAGTCATATGGTTCGGAGCAATCATCAGCCTTGCAACAGGTCTTTCAGATCTCGGGTTTATATCATGGATGACAAACTACTTCGGACACATATTCTCAGGCTGGTCATGGATTTGGACATTTATAGCTCTGGGTCTGATTTATATCTATATTCACTATTTCTTTGCCACCGCCAGCGGACACGTTGCCGCCATGTATCCCATGTTCCTCGCCACAGCAATAACAGCGGGTGCGCCGTCTGTAATGGTGGCCATATGCTTTGGTATATTCGGTAACCTTATGTGGGGTCTTACAGAATACGGCGGAGGACCCGGTCCTATCTATTTTGCTCAGGGGTATTATGAGCGCCCGAGGTTCTATAAACTGAATTTCGTCGTTGTAAGCATTAATGTTCTTATCACTTTCACAGTCGGTCTTGCATGGTGGAAGGTTATCGGACTTTGGTAGCCGCTGTCATGTATTGAGTTCATCTGACATTGCATTCATCTGACGTAAGGTGATATATCTGAAGAGCAGACTCCCTGACGGGGGTCTGCTCACTTATTTTCAAGGAGTATGAAATGTACAACTGCTCAAACTGTAAATCAAATGTGTGTTATCAGGGAAAAGATTGCGCAAAAGGGTACGACTTCAGTGATGCTGCCGCAAAGGCACGTAATATTTACGAACAGGAGGAAGACAATAAAATCCTCACTGTTGCGGGAAGAATTGAAGTTGAACATTATATGAAATACACCCGTCTGGAAGAGATAATGGAGTTCTGCCGCCTGATGGAATACAGAAAAATCGGCATAGCGTCATGTGTGGGGCTCTCTGCTGAGGCGGATATTCTTACAAAGATTCTGTCTAAGGAATTTGAAGTACACTCCGTGTGCTGCAAAAACGGAGGAATAAACAAGGATGATTACGGCATTCCACACCTGAAAAAGGAAAGATACGAGGCAACCTGTAATCCTGCGGGACAGGCAGAGGTGCTTAACAGCATCGGCACGGATATTAACCTTATAGTCGGTTTATGCGTGGGGCATGATATTTTATTTTCCAAATACTCCAAGGCTCCCTGCACAACCTTTATTGTGAAGGACAGAGTGCTGGCACATAATCCGGCTGCCGCCATATATTCAAACTATTACAAACGTAAGCTGCTGTAAAAAAACTTATTCAAAAACCACGCTTTTATAATCCTTCAGTTCCTCTATCTGTTTGTGGATTGAAGGTTCGTCAACCCATTTATGGGCACGCTCAAGGAGATATTTCGCCTGTCCGGCGAGTTTCTCCTTCTGGTGTAGCTCTTCATTGGCTTTTTCAAGCATCATAAGAGACTGTCTGCAAAGGCAGGAAACCATATAGCGGATCTGCTTTGCCTTGTCCACTTTCATGGCGAAACGTATAACTATTGCGGCAAGAAACAGATAGGCAGTCCACACAAAGACATTGAACGGCAATGTAATAAGATAAACCGTAATAATAAGCAGAAGTGACATGGCGACCGCAACAGTAAGCCCCGGTACACCAACAAAAAATACAGGAATATTCCTTCCCTGCACATTCTTGTAATATCTAAAGGGTCTGAAGGAACTTCCCCTGCTTACAGTGTCTGATGCTTTGCACAAATCTTCCAGTTCTGCGATGATGTTTATTTTTTCCATTTGTTCATTACCTCCGCCTGTGTGCATAATAAATGAATACTGATTTTTCGCAAAGGGGAAAATGCCTTTTCCAGCGGCGAATGTTTGTGTAATATATCATAATGAAACTTCTGGAACTTATAAACGCAACCAAAATCTACACAGCTTTTGAAGGACTCTTTGCGGGCTCAGGTACAAGCTTTAAAGCTGCCGATGATATAAGTATCACTCTTGAACAGGGGAAAAACCTCGGTATAGTCGGCGAATCCGGCAGCGGGAAGACCACTGTTGCAAAGATTATCTGTGATATCATTCAGCCGGACTCCGGTGAAGCACTTTACAAGGGCAGAAATATAAAAGCCCTCGGCAAAGGGTACGCTGAATACCGCAAAAATGTTCAGATGATTTTTCAGGATCCTTACACCAGCCTGAACCCTAAGCTCACTGTTTTCTCTGCCATGTATGATGGAATAGCTGCACATTCGTCCCTTACTAAAACCGAAATAAGAGAAAAATGTGAAACTCTTATGGAGATGGTGGGGCTCGAGAAAGAGCATCTGGACAGATTCCCGCATGAATTCTCCGGCGGTCAGAGACAAAGGGTTTCAATAGCCAGAGCGCTCAGTCTTGATCCTGAAATTATAATTGCGGATGAGCCTGTCAGTTCTTTGGATGTTTCTGTTCAGGCGCAGATACTTAACCTGTTGAAAAAACTTTCAAAAGAAAATAATATAACTCTTGTCCTCATATCCCACGACCTTGCCGTGGTATCATTCCTGTGTGATGAGGTGATTGTGATGCACAAAGGAAAAATCGTGGAAAGAGGAACAGCCGAACAAGTAATCCACAGTCCTAGGGAGGAATACACCAAAAAGCTGTTGGAAGCCTGTGTTTACCGCTGATTATCAAGGAGACAGATAAATGATCAAAGTTTTTAATACATTAAAAAAAGAAAAAGAAGATTTTAAACCCATAAAAGATAATAAAGTGGGAATGTATGTTTGCGGAGTCACGGTTTATGACCTCTGCCACATAGGACACGCTAGAAGCGCAGTTGTGTTTGACGTTATCCGCCGCTATTTTCTTTACAGGGGCTATGACGTTACATTTGTGAAAAATTTTACCGATATTGACGATAAAATCATCAAAAGAAGCAATGAAACATCCGTGAGCTGGCGTGAACTCACTAAAAAATATATGGAAGCCCACGACGCAGACATGGACTCCCTCAATGTTAAGAGACCCGACCAGACTCCCAAAGCAACAGACTTTATAAGTGAGATGATCGCAATGTGCGAGAACCTTATAGCAAAAGGTCACGCCTATGTTTCTGATGGTGATGTCTATTACAGAGTAGAAAGCTTTTCTGAATACGGAAAGCTCTCACACCGCCACCTTGATGAAATGATGGCGGGGGCAAGGGTTGAGGTAAACGAACGCAAAGAAAACCCATATGACTTCGTTCTATGGAAAAGCTCAAAGCCTAACGAACCCTCATGGGAAAGCCCATGGGGACCGGGCAGACCCGGCTGGCACATTGAATGCAGCGTGATGAGTGAGAAAATTCTCGGACTTCCCTTTGATATACACGGCGGCGGTAAAGACCTTGTTTTCCCACATCACGAAAATGAGATTGCACAGTCGGAAGCAGCATGCGGATGTGAGTTTGCAAGATACTGGATGCACAACGGATTTGTGAACATAAACGAGGAAAAGATGTCTAAATCCCTCGGAAACTTCTTTACAATCAGAGACGTAACAGAAAAATTTGATCCGGAGATAGTCCGTTTCTTCCTCCTCACCACACACTACAGAAGCGCTCTGGATTTTAGTGATGAAAAGCTCAAAGATGCTGAAAGCTCTCTGAACAGAATATACACCATGCTTGATGAGCTGTACGGATTCACCGCAGGGAAAAAAGGTGTCAGTGTCATAAATGAGGCGGAAAATGTGGCATCTGAATTTGTGGCTGAATTTGAACGTGCAATGGATGATGACTTTAACACTCCGGTCGCACTTGCAGCAATATTTGAAGTGGTACGCAAAATAAATAAAATACTCGCAGATAAACCTAATAAGGACACTCTCGAAGCCCTCCGGAAATCTGCGGAAAAAGTTTTCAGCGCCGTAAATGATGTTCTTGGCGTAATAGTGAAAACCCCGGAAGAATGGTTTAAGGCTAATCTCGAAATCCCTGTAAGCGAACTTGAAGCACTCATAGAAGAAAGGCAGAACTCAAGAAAGGAAAAGAATTTTGAACGTGCCGATGAAATACGCAAAGAGTTGTCAGCAAAAGGTATAGAACTTCTTGACACCCCTGCGGGGACAAAATTCAGGGCTAAAAAAATAAGAGACTAACAGCAGTTTTAAAATGAAAAAGCAGGCCTTGCGGCCTGCTATTCCATAATATAACCTACAGGGGAAATATGCGGTTTTACCCGCGTGAAAGTCTCTTTATATTGATAAGATAGATCACTTCTATAATAGTTCAATCGGAATTTTAATATTTTTTTTATATTTTATCATTATTTTTCATCCTGAATTAAATTAATCATGATTATCAATAAATTACCCACTTATTCGGACATTATACCCATATTAGAAATTCCGAACATAAATACGGACAATTTTATGCTGTTTCTGCGGGGTTGCTCTAAATGCTTTATTGTAATAAGATCATTTTTTCGGAGGATATATGGAAAGCTATTTCAGAAGATATAAAAGACAAATGATAATGGATAATTTTGGTGAGGAAGCACAGCTTAAGCTGAAAAATTCCTCTGTTTTCATAGGCGGCATAGGCGGTCTGGGCGGAACAACTGCGGCATATCTGGCAATGGCAGGGATCGGCAAGCTGGTGATAGCCCACTCCGGCAACCTGACCGAAACCAACATGAACCGCCAGATACTTATGGATTGCGGGCGTATCGGCGAACCAAGGGTGGAAATAGCCGTTGACGCTTTTAAAAAACTGAACCCGGATATGGAACTGGAAATGCACAACGTCAGACTGCTTCCTGAAAATACAGCAGAATTGATCAAAGGCTGTCAGGTTGCGGTATCTGCCAGACCAACATTTTATGAAAGAAAAAATCTTAACCGTGCATGCGTTCAGGAGAATATTCCAATGATTGAAGCGGCTATGGATGGAATGACCGCCTACATGTTCACGGTTAATCCCCATAAAACTGCCTGCCTTGACTGTATGGTTGAAAAAGACGTCAACGACTGGGAAGAGTTCGGCTTCGGCGTTCTTGGTGCAGTATCCGGCACTATAGGCTGCCTGTCAGCCATTGAAGCAGTAAAAATAATCACCGGCTTCGGCGAACCTCTCGGCAGCAAAATGTTTTATATGGACATGAGCGACTATAGAACAAAACACATTGAACTCAAAAGGAATCCCGACTGCAAAACCTGTGGAGGCTGAACAGGCTTACTAAAAGAAATCAATTGATGAGTGTTGTTCTTCATTAGCCATGACATCCACAATGGAAGCAGATGAACGCCCGGCTTCAAAATCGGGGTCAGAGTATAATGACTGAGGAATCTTGCGTTTGAGAGCTTCAAAACTTTTTCTGAAAAGCCTGTCGATCTCATCAAAGGAATCATTTATCTTAAAAAGTCCGGTATTAAGATGCTGTATAAACTCATCACCCGAAAAATTGTTTCTGAAATGTTCAAGTTCACCGTCAAGATCACCGGATTTTTTCATCAGATCGTTTATATGATCTTCAGAGTGCAGTTCACGAAGGCGGTTAATATTTGTGTCTGCCTCATTCAAAACAGAAACAAAATCACCCTTCAGCTCTCCCCAGAGTTTAAGACTGACAGCGAGCTTATCAACAAGTGTCATAAGAATACGTTCAGTTTCACTCATGGAAACGACAACACTTTCCAAAGAAGTGTCGCCAATTCTGGCAACTTCCACAGCGGTAATAACAACAAGATTTCTGAATGACTTGCCGAATTTCTTTAAAGTGATTATTCCGTTTCCTGCGTTTTTGAGTTCTTTTTCTGTCTGCCTGATCATACTGATCAGCCCGCCCACTATCTTCTCAATGGAATCGCTGTATTCCTTTGCCTGCTCAAACTCCATCTTAACAAGATTGGCACGGCTGACAATATTCTGAATATCAGTATTTATGTGGTAAAGAAATTCTTTTATAACCTCTTTTATTTCTTCAAAAATCTCAGTTATTTTTGTCTTTACTTCATCCATCTTTGAGATTGCCAGTTCATGGACGCCATAACTTTTACCGAGGCAAAAGCTGTCATCATCTGTGCATTCTATCATAGCGTGGCTGATTGCATCTATTTCCTGAATTATAATATCATGAAACTGGCTGCACTCAATGAGCCTTGATATATCAGAACTAACTTCAAGCGGTGCGCTTTGCTCATCTGCACCGCCTGCCATAAGCTCCACTTTTGAGCTGTTTTCGCTGAAAGTTGTATTAATTTCTTTAAAATCGTCATAAATAAGGGTAAATGTTGATGATATATTTTCCAGAAGATTTTTGGCAACTGCTGAGTTTTTCTTAATTTCCTTGCTTATATGGGCAATTGTAGCACCCTTAGCGCCGAGCGACATGGTGGTGCAGATTGTATTATAAGACAAAAGCTCAAGGTCATCAGTAATTTTAAGGAAAGTTTCCGAAGCGTCAGTGATATCATCCTTCATTGTTTTTATATCTATTCTCACAACCTTTTTGTTCAAGTCTTCAGATATTTTAGCAATGAGGACAGCAGTATCGTCCGTAAAGCTTTTTGCTGATTTTTCAAGATATGTGTTAATCTCAAGCATGCTCTCAAAGCTGCTGCCACGCAGCTCCATCAGCCTGTTTATGATATCGACTATTTCAGTAAAATATTCTGTAAGCTCATTTTTAAGCTCATTGAGATGAATCATCTGGAGTATTTTCCCACAACTTCCTTCAGCATATTTTCGGTTACAGGTTTGAGAATAACATTGTCAAACCCACTTGTCCTGAGCTGCGAAGCTTCCGAGACATCCGCAGTAAAGGCGATACACTTAGCTGATTTCCATTTGTATTTATTTTTTACATTTTCAAGAACATCAAGACCTGTTTCAGTGGGTCCAAGCCTGAAGTCTATAAATAATATATCAGGAATTATGTTATTTTCGTGAGAAAAATTATCCAATTTTTTCAAAGAGTCGAAAATAAAAACTTCATGTTCAAGCTTTGTCAGTATGAAATTGCACATTTTCAGATGCAGGCCGTTGTCGTCAACAATAAATATTTTCATCAGGCACTCCGTAGCACTATATGAGTTTGTTCGTATTAAGAACCAAAACCGCCTGACCATCCCCAAGAATAGTTATCCCGCCGACATAAGAAAGGTGTGAGAAGTATTCAGGTACAGGTTTTATTGCTATATCAATGCGGTTTATAAGTTCATCCACCATAAGCCCGACTTTCCCCATATCGGTATTGGTGATTACTATGCAGACCTCATCCGGCAGCTCTCCGGGCTCTTCATCCAGAAGCCCTTTCATGCTGTAGAGAGGCAGCACCATCCCCCTGTAATGCACAGCAAGACCATAATGCAGATCTTTGATTTTTTCCTTGGGCAGCTTGATTGTTTCGGCAACATTTTCAATGGGTATTGCATAAACAACAGAACTGAGCTTAACCAGAAGTGCAGTGGAAACACCTATAGTCACAGGTATTTTCAGAACAAATCTTGAGCCTTCTCCCATGGTTGATTGTATGTCTACAAAGCCGCCGAGATTGACGACACTGGTTTTGACCACATCCATTCCGACCCCTCTGCCGGATATGTCGGTAACCTTTTCGGCTGTTGAAAAGCCGGGTTCAAGGATAAGCTGCATGATCTCCTTCTCGCTTAACTCCGCATCGGCGGACACAAGCTTGTTAGAGATAGCTTTTTCCCTTACTTTAGTGGTATTTATCCCCTTACCGTCATCTATTACTTCAATATAAACGAAGCTGCCTTCCTGATAAGCTTTAAGGATAACTGTGCCGACAGGTGTTTTGCCGGATTCCTGCCTTTCCTCCGCTGTTTCTATGCCGTGATCGCATGAGTTACGAAGCAGATGCACTAGAGGATCACTGAGAAGGTCAGCAACTTTTTTATCAATTTCTGTATCTTCCCCGATTATACGCAGGTCGATCTGTTTATTTTGTTTCCTTGATATATCCCTGACAACTCTGGGGAACTTCTGAAATACCTGTTTTATAGGGATCATGCGCAGTGAGAGTATATCTCTTTGCAGATCCTGTGAAATGCGTGCAATAAGATTTGCATTATCCTTAAGCTCCTTCACCAGAGATGAAGGAAGCGCATACTCTCGGGCTATCTTCTGAATGAGGTATTCATTAGCATTTTTTGCTACCACAAGCTCGCCTATAGTGTTGGTAAACTTGTCTATCTTCTCCTGATCCACCTTCATTGTCTGAGAGCCGACTTCCTGCTGAGCAACACCCGCAGCCTGCTGTTTTGCGGAGGCAGGTGCGCCTTCCTTCGCTGTTCCGGAAACAGCTTTCATAACTTCCTGTTTTTTCAGAGCTTTATCAAGTTCATCCTTACCGAGCTTACCCTCTTCAACAAGGATATCACCGAGTTTTTTCTGCTTGCTTAATGCATCCTGAATGTCATCTTCTGTTATCTTACCGTCACGAACAAGAAGCTCTCCAAGCATTTTAGGAGGCGACTTAAGATCCTCAAGGTATTTGAGAATACGCTCCATATGAGCATCAAAAGGCTTTGACCCTTTTATACATTTTTCAAGTTCTTCCGCTATGCCGAAGAGATCGTCAAAACCTATAAACTTGGCGGCGTTTTTCAGCCCGCCGGCTCCTCTCAGCACCTGCCTGACATCAAGCTCCCCGCCTTCGGAAGCCATATTCATTATTTCTATAAACTGTTCAAGCTGCTTGATAAATATCTTCACTTCCTCATTGACAACAGTCATTGAGCTTTTCATATTCTCAAGGTTTGAAGTAAGCTTTTTAAGCACACGGTAAGAGTCGGGAACAGGGGTCATTCCATTTCTTGTAAGCCCTGTAAGCATATCCCTGATATCACTGACAACAGAAAGAATAATATCCGCAGCCTTCTTATCAAACATGATTCGGCCGCTTCTTATATCATCCAGAACACTTTCAACAAGATGAGCAAACTCCTCAAGAAAACGGAAACCAACGTAACCGCAGTCACCTTTGATGGTGTGGAAAACACGGAAAAGGTCATCAATACCCGGTCCACCGCCGCTTCCGTCTTTTTCAAGCTTTAATGTGACTGATTCTATTGATTCAAAATAATCATCTATGCTCGCAGTAAGTTCACCCAGAAGTTCAGCATCTATCCCCTCCATTGTTATATAATCCGCAGGTGCGGATTCAGGGGCGCTTTGCTCATTGGCTGCAGTAACAGAAGGTTCCTCTTTACTTGCTTCAGGCTCATCCAAAGATGCTGAACAAACTGAAATAACACCGGGCTCGAACCCGAAATCAGCAAGATCAGCCGGCTCAAGATCGCTTATACCGTAGACTTCCGGCTGAAGATATATTTCAAAAGGATTCAGGCTGTCTATAGAAGGAACAGAGGTCTTATCTGCGATGCAGAAATACTCCGCCGAACTCATTTTAAGGTTGGACAAAACAGGGAGCGGATCATAGCCGTTTTCAAGCATTTCTGAAGTAAAGTGGAAATCAGCTCTGTAGGGTTTCCCGCCTTTTCTTCCTGCGGCTTTAAGCTTTGCTCTTATCTCCGGGCAGGAAACATAAGCGGACTCCTCTTCGGTTTTTCCTGATTCAGCAGCAGGCTTTTCCACCGACTCCTCTTCACCGGAGGATACGTGATAGCTTTCAAGCTCACGCCTGATTCCTTCTTCATCCACAACATATTCTCTGCCTTCCTTCGCTGCACAAACCATCTCATAGATACCGTCAGCGGCTTTGAGTATGCTGTCCACAAGTTCGCTGGTTACGCTGAGTTCTTTATTACGAAGCTTGTCCAGCAGTGTTTCAAGGTGGTGGGTAAAAGCGGATATATGGTCAAAGCCAAACCCAGCCGCACTACCTTTTATGGTGTGGATGGAGCGAAAAACCGAGTTGACAAGTTCAGGGTCATCAACAGCTTCAATTTTGAGAACATCTTCATTAACCTGCTCAAGAAGTTCCGACGCTTCGTCAAGGAAAGACCTGCGGAACTTTTCCATATCTATTTCAGCCATACCCCACCCCGTCAGGAAATACCAAGAAGCATTTTTATGTTTATTATCAGTTCCTCAGGCTTCACAGGCTTGGTTATGTACAGATTAGCACCGGACATATAGCCTTTTCTGCGGTTTTCCGCCTCTTCCTGAGTGGTAATTATAATAACAGGTGTTTCCTTCCCTGTTTTTCTGAGTTCTTTTATAAACGTTATACCGTCCATTCTGGGCATGTTAAGATCACACAGAATAAGGGAAAAAGAATTTTTTACAGACTTTTCCAGGGCGTCCATGCCGTCTATCGCCTGTTCGGTGTCAAAGCCGGCGGATTTGAGGATATTGGCGTGAAAATGCCTCACCATGTCCGAGTCATCTACTATAAGAACTTTAAACGCCATTGTCTTACCCCTTGTAATAAACGACATTTCTGCCGAACCTTTTAATTGAGAAAGCGGTTGTAATGCGTCCCACAGACTCGCTGTGACCGAGGAAGATGTAGCCGCCCCTGTTAAGGGCTATGTAATAGTGATCCACAACCTGCTTTCTGGAAATTTCATCGAAATAGATGAGTACATTACGGCAGAATATAAAGTCAAAGCCTCTCTGCCTTCTCATCTGCATTTTGTCATTCAGGTTTATATGTTCAAACCGCACCATATCCCTTATGGCTTTCACAGGAACATGGGAGCCGTCAATATAGTTAAAATATTTTTCATAATACTCTTCGGGCACATCTTTCACACTTCTGTCGTCATAGCGGGCGTTCTTTGCTTTTTCCAGAGCAGAGAGATCAATATCCGTAGCAACAATCTCCACGTTCCAGTCCTCATGCTTATCCAGCAGTTCACGCACAATGATGGCAAGGGTATAAGGCTCCTCGCCGGTGGAGCATCCTGCGGACCAGATGCGGATCGTGTCATCTTTTTCTTTTTCTTTTTTCTCAGCTATTTCCTGAAGGCAGAACTCTGCAAATACTTCCAGAGTTGCAAATTCGCGGAAAAAATATGTCTCGTTGACAGTGAGAAGGTTCATAAGCTCCTGAAACTCAATCCCTTCCCTGTCTTTAAATTTCAGAAAACGGATGTAGTCACGGGCGGATTCTATCCCAAGGGCAAAAAGACGCTTTTCCAGTCTCTTATTTATAAAATAGCGCTTTTTATCTTCAAAATTTATCCCTGACTTTTTATAGATAAAAGCAGTAAGATCTTTGTAGTCCTCAAGGGTAACAACAAACATTTACTGCTCCGCTATCAGTGCCTTCAGGCTGAGAAGCTCTTCTTTAACATCGTCTTCAGCAACCTTAAGTCTGCGTTCAATTATTTTAATGGCTCTCTCCCTGTTCAGTACCGCAAGTTTATCAAGAGCAGCAAGCATTACATTCATGTCTTCCTCTCCGACAAACTCTTCAAAGATGTCTTCTTTGTCCTTCAGGCACAGCCTGAAAGCGATTCCCATAAAGGTGATACGGTTATCCGAATCAAGGTTTTGATCCTTCACTCCGTTGATTACATATTTTTCATACTCAAACGGAAGAACGTCAACATTATCTCTTATCATTATTTTCAGGATTGAACCTGATATCTCATTGAAAAACAATGTGTTTTTATTATTAAGAAAAGTCAGCAGAAACGGCAGATGCTCCCTTGTGCCGCACTCAGCAACCATGCGGAAGACAGACGGCTTATAAAAGCTGTCCATGTTCACACCGCCGAGTATATCCAGAACAGTATCAACCACTTCCTGTCTGGCGAAATGAGTAAAAGTTTCCAGACAGGATATACGGAGCATGGGTTCGTTTGAAGTCTCAAAAATCTCCAGAATATCACCCAGAGATTCCTCATCGTTTATTTTGCCCAGATATTCAACAGCAGTTATCTGCACATTCGGCGCCTTATCCTTCAAAGCAGCTCTCAGAGCAGGAATACAGTATTTTGATCCTGTGGCAACAAGGCTGTCAAGAATCAGCTTGCGCACTTCTTTATCGGAGTGATCCATAATTGATGTGAGAAACGGTACCGCATCCTCACCCTTTGAGCCGAAGATCTCAATAGCACAGTTTCTTATAAACGCGTCGGATGACTCAAAAAATTTCGCAATTGAAGAGAAATGCGGTGTTGTATCAAGAAGCTTAAGCCCTTCCACCATCAGTTCCTTAACCATGCGGCTGTCCTCTCTTACAAGAGCAGATATAAGTTCGGGTATAAGTTCCTCTGAACGCAGAGTTATTATATCCTCAACAGCATACAGTCTTTCAGTTTCGTCTTCATTCAGGAGTGATGCCTTTATGCTCTGAATATCCATCTGCTTCTCCGTGCGCTCACATCAAATTGTCAGGGTACTATCTTTTTAACTACAGCCAGAAGATCAGCCGGTTTAAACGGCTTAACAATCCACGCTTTAGCACCAGCTTTTCTGCCTTCCTCTTTCTTCTCCGCCTGAGATTCAGTGGTAAGCATGATAATTGGCGTAAACTTGTGTTTAGCCATATTTTTTACTTCTTTAATAAGCGTTATGCCGTCCATATTGGGCATATTCAGGTCGGAAATGATCAGATTAAATCTATCATTCTCAAGCTTAGTCAGCGCATCCTTGCCGTCACGGGCGTCTACTACTTCATAGCCCGCCGACTTCAGCGTAGCGGCGACAAGCTGCCTCATGGTTATGGCATCGTCAACTATCAGTATCCTTTTCAAGTTTTCCCCCTGTCAGATACCCAGCCCGTAAAGTCCCATGACCCTTGAGACTTCACTGCTTTTCCCTGTTATTTCATATTTTATTCCCTTCTCCTTCAATGTATTAAGGAGAGAGACAAGAATATTTACAAAAGTTGTGTCCATTGTCCGCACTGCTGAAAGATCTATTTCCGCAGCAGGTTTTGCCGCAAGATTTGTCTCTTTAAGCACGCTCAAAGCTTCTTCCGCCATAAAGTTCTCACACTCTTCGGGAAAAACGATCTTAAGCTTTGATTTCAGTGGTCTTATATCCATTTCACCACCCCCTTTTAACAACCCTGCTGAGTTCTCCGGCTATTTTTGTACTGGGTATAACAACATCCGCTCCGCCCCTTGCGATTGCCTCTTTCGGCATACCGAAGACTATGCAGCTTTCTTCGGATTCGGCTATTGTAAAGCCTCCTCCTTTGCGTATTTTTACCATACTGTTGGCGCCGTCATCCCCCATGCCTGTCATGAGAACTCCGATTGTTTTATCCCCGAAGCAGCTCTGTACAGAATCCATCATAACGTCCACACTGGGTACAAAATGATGCTCCGGTTTTTTTGTGAGTCTTATAATTATCTTACCGCCGGGTTTTTTGTATAATGTCATGTGGAAACCGCCTTTACCAAGGTAGCACACACCCGGACGCACTTCCTCTCCGGCTTCCGCTTCTTTTACATGAATGCGGCAGTATTCATTAAGTCTTCTGGCATATGTGGCAGTGAATGACGGCGGCATATGCTGAACCATGAAAACCGCAGCGGGAAAGTTTTTTTCAAGCTCCGGCAGGACATCGAAAATGGTTTTCGGTCCGCCGGTGGATATTCCTATGCAGACAGCGGGATATTCATCCAGCTCAAGCGGTTCTTCCTCTTCCTGCTCAACAACAAGCTTCTTTTTTACAGGTTTCGCTGTTTTTCTGCGTAGTTTGGAATTACCTGCCTTTACAGCCGCTTTAACTTTTGTAATAAGGTCTTCCCTGACTTCATCAATATTGATGGAAACAGTTCCGCCGGGTTTTGCCACATAGTCAAACGCCCCAAGCTCCATAGCCTCAAAAGTGGTTGCTGCGCCCTCCTGCGTGAGCGAACTGAGCATTATAACAGGGCAAATATTCTCTTCTATTACAATGCACAACGCAGTCAAACCATCCATTACAGGCATGTTTATGTCCATTGTAATGACATCCGGTTTAAGGGCACGGGCTTTGGTTACGCCGTCCTGACCGTCTCTTGCTGCACCGACAACCTCTATGTCCGGATCGGACTCCAGCATTTCCCTGACTTTTTTCCGCATAAGAGCGGAATCATCCACAATAAGAACTTTTATCATCCGGTACCCGCAGTAGTTTTTAAAAGTCTCTGAAATACTTTTTAAGAGCTTATCTTTTCGAGTTTCTTCTTCTCCGCTTTGCTGAAAAGCTCATCAACATTCAGAAGAAGGATCATTCTCTGCTCTCCGCTTAAGTTGACCACGCCCTCAAGAAACTGGCTGTCAACACCTGCACCGAGAACAGCAGGAACAGAGTCTATACTGTCAGCCGATACACGGAGAACCTCATCTACGAAATCCACAACAAAGCCCACACGAATGCTGGAAAGGTTGGCTATTATCACTCTGGTAAATTCATCCTTATCCCTGACGGGGAGTTCAAAGCGTTTTCTTAAGTCTATAAGCGGTATAACCTCGCCCCTGAGATTTACTATTCCTTCCACGAATGCAGGGGTTTTTGGTACTCTGGTCACATTGGTATATCTGTTTATTTCCTGAACCTTCTCAATAAAGATGCCGTATTCCTCATCTTCAATAGTGAAGGTCACTATCTGTTTTTCTTCGGCGGAAGAACCTGATGAATCTGCCATAACCAAACTTCCTCCTTCCTGTTTTGCTAGTTTTTTCAGAGCTTCGATCTCTTTGTTACGGAGCAGGTTAGAGCTTTCCAGAATCATAACAAGCCTTTCGCCCTGCTCTGCCTTGATAATTGCTGAAATTTCGTTTCCGCTTTCAGCAAATACCTTGGGGGGTTCTTCTATGGATGCTTCGGATACGCTCAATACCTCGCTGACTTTGTCAGCAACGAAACCCACAAGCGTGTTTTCGATCTCAATTATAACCACTCTTGTGTCTTCGGTTTCTGGTGCGGCTTTCCTGCCGAATTTTTTGTGAAGCGAGATCATAGGAATCACCTGCTCACGCAGAGAGAATATACCTATGACATAGCTTTCCATTCCGGGAACAGTAACATATTCCGGCAGGCGGATAATCTCATTTATTTTATGTATTTCAATTGCGTAGCCCTGTCCGTCTATCTCAAAGCTTATAAAACGTCTGTAGTCGGACATTTCTTTATCAGGCACTTCAGCCTTGATCGGCATCCCTCTCTGAACGGCGGCTTCATCAACCCTGCGCTGAAATTCCGATATATTCACCAACTCACCGGAATCAAGAACCTGTACAAGCCTTGTCCCTTCCTTTGTGTGCATTTTCAAGACACCGGCAATAAACTTTTTATCAGCACCGCCGTTGAGCATTTCAGGAAGTTCTTCATAAGAGCCGGATTCTGTGGACTTAACTTCACTTACAGATTCCACTACAAAGCCAATCTCAAGACCGTTTTTTTCTGTGACAATAACCCTTGTATCCTCACCGTGGACACACTGGTTTATGTAACCAAGACGCAGAGAAAGATCCAGAACAGGGAGAACACTGCCTCTTAAGTTGCTTATGCCTAAAACAAAAGTCGGCATTTTAGGCACACGGGTAACCTTTGGCAGGCGGATAATCTGCCTGACCTCATCTATAGGTATTCCGAAGTATTCTGAACCAACGGTAAACGAAACATACTTTTTATCAGAATGCTCCGCCCCGTTTAATACCTCTTCGGGGCTTAATTTAGCCATAACTGCTCCTTAAAAATCAGTAAGCCTGCATCTCATCAGCAAGAGAAGCAACCTCCTCCGCAGCGGCAGAAATCTCATTAAGTCCTTTCACCTGCTCATCAGCAGCAAGCTTGGCTTCATCTGTGAGTTTTTTAAGTTTTTCCGCCACTTCAAGGCTTTCATTGCATGCCTCGTTCACCCTTACAACCATGCTTTCGCCCTCTTCAAAGAAAGCCTGAGAAACTCTGCGTGTTTCTGCGGCGGCGGATCTGAGCCTGACTGTTTCAACAAGGTTTACAACGGCAACTTCCGATTTCTCGATCTGCACACGGATAAGCTGACCTATCTCCTGAAGCTCCGTCTGGAAATTGTCTGTCTGTTCGTACATTTCCTCAAGAATATCCTTCATTTTATCCGCATTGTCTGCCGACTCGCTGGCGAGGGAGCGTATGTCTGATGCAACGACAGAAAAACCTCTGCCGAACTCACCTGAACGCGCTGCTTCAATGCTTCCGTTAACAGCGAGCATGTTTGTCTGTATGGCGACATTATTTATTGTATCAACAATTTTTCTTATACTGCTGAATGACTTGTAAAGCTGTTTGACTTCTGTGCTTATCTCTCTGATGCTTTCAATGCTTTTCACAAAACCAAGAGCCACAAGCTCTATTCCGTTATGAAAACCTCTGTATTCCTGTTTGAAGCCTTCAACGCCGGGAAGGACTTTATTTTTAAAAATCTCTCTTGCTTCCCCAAGCTTTCCTTCAGCCATAAGACGCACTATTTCTCCCGCACCGAGGTGAACATGGTTGTGAGGTTCGCGGATTGCATGGTAGCATTTTTCCTCGTCATGGTCGTGTGGCTTGTATGTAAGATACCATGCACCAAACGGGCATTTTGTGGGGTCAAGCTGTCCTTCAAATACAGTGTTGTTATTGATCGCTTCTTCGAGCTGGTTTATGAATACAATGTGATCAAGAGCTTTTATATCTTCCTGATCTGTCAGAATTTTCTCACCTTCAACCATCATAACAGCCCAGCATTCGTTACCTTCGTCTAGGAGCTTCTGCATAGTGTTAAACTCGTACTTAATTCCGCCAAGTTCTTCACCCATTTCCTGTGTTCCGGTGTCTATCTGGTCAATTGCCTTAAGAATCTCTTCCGCAGAGGCATTGAGTTCTTCAATCGTAGCGGAAAGCTCTTCCGCTGCCGCTGCAACCTCTTCGGATGATTTAGACATATCAGTGGAGTTTTTAAGCTCTTCAGACATTTCAGCAATTTCATTAGCCGCCGCAGTAAGCTCGGCAAATGCCTTTGCCTGCTCTTCGGTGAATTTGCTCACTTCCTCGGATGCGGTGGCATTCTGTTCTGTTGCTGCCGCAAGACGGTTAACAATATCAAGAGATTTGCCCGATTCCATGCAAATCTTTTCGGAATCTGTCTTAATTTTGCTTACCTGCTCACGCATAACCTTGGCAGCATCATTGATCGCAGTGCATTTATTGCTTATGAAATCAGCTTTGAAGAGGTTTGTCTTTGAGCGTTTGGTAAAGGTATTGACCTTTTCCACCACACGGCTTACCTGATCAAGTGATGAGTCTATGACTATTTTAATATCTTTTGCTGCGCCTTCTGAAACTTCCGCCAGAGTACGCACCTCATCCGCCACAACGGCGAAGCCTTTGCCGTGTTCCCCTGCTCTTGCTGCCTCGATAGCTGCATTGAGGGCAAGAAGGTTGGTCTGGTCGGCTATTTTTTTAACAACCTGAACAATCTGCTCGATGGAGCCTGCTTTTTCCTTAAGCTGTTCGACAAGGGAAGTGGATTCCACAACCTTATTAGTTGTATTATCAACACTTTCTCTCAGCTCTTTCACAGCGTTCACGGTGTTTTCAACACGGTCGTTCATCCGGCTTACAGCTGCATCGTATCTTATTGAGTTATCAAAAACCTTACGGCTCACCTGTTCAAGCTGAACTGTTTCGTTTTTGATATTGTCGGAGGTTCTGCTGACCTGCGCTGACGCCACGGTAACCTGAACCATGGCTGAACCGAGCTGGGTGGCCGCACTGCTGGACTGCTCAATGGCTGAGGCCATCTCCTCCGAAGCGGTGGCAAGCCTTTCCGCATTTGCCTGCTGCTTGGCAAGGGTTCTGCTGCGCGCTTTTTCAGCGGCATTTCTTTTTGCTTCATCTCTTTTTCTCTGAAGCTCTTCTCCCTCTTTCTTCACAAGCCCGGTTCTGCCTTCAAGGCTCGACGGCTTAGCCAGTTTCTTCATAGTTTCCTCCGAATAATTTCAGAATATTTCCAATGTATCCAATATTTCGTTTTCTATTTTAAGCCTGAGTGTAAAATCTGTTTCTTTTCCGGTATGAACATCCTTGGCTTTGACGTTTATAATACCGCTTTCATCTATCATGAAAGAAATGTCTATTAAAGGCTCACTCTCGTCATTTTCATCCAGCTCCACCGAAAATCTGCCCAAACTAGCAAAATGTTCAGGGTTTTCTTCGAGGGAATTTCCTATATTTAATGAGGATTTTGCCATATCCTGAAGCACATGAACAGTAATATTTTTCCTTTCCAGTTCGGGTGTGGTGAAAATCATACTAAATTCCACCGGATAAACTTCATTCTTTCTAAGTATAACTTCAAAATTCCCGTTATCATCCTCAACACCAAGGTTGTGAGATGTAACATCATAAAAGACCTTATCTTTTATAACGCCGGAAATCATGGCAGCATTAACCGCAGCACCGCTGACGACAGCCTCCTCAGGGTTCATATCTTTTCTCACCTTATCGGCGAAAATATCCGAAACAAGCCTGCGCACACTGTGTATCCTTGAGGCTCCGCCCACAGGCAGAACCTTTGCGATATCATCTGTCTTAAGTCCGTTTGACTCCAGAAGGTTTTCGATAATGTTCCTGATCCCCTTAGTCAGAGATGAAGTGATCGCATCGAAAGTCTCTCTGGTGATCGTCTCTTTAAAGTGCAGTGCGCCTTTCTTAGTAACCGTAATATAAGGTACAACAAGGTTTACCTCATTCAGAGAGGAAAGCTCCATCTTAGCTTTTTCTGCCTGAAACAAAAGCTGCTGATAGGCTATGGGGTCGCTTTTTAAGTCTATTCCGTGCTGACGGCGGAAGTTTTCTATAAAGTATTCAGCAACGGCAACATCAAAATCCACACCGCCTATTTCAGTTGAACCGCCGGTATAAAGGACTTTGCAGCAGTCCTCCTTCATCTCGATAAGGCTTATATCCAGCGTGCCTCCGCCAAGGTCGAAAACCATGCAGACATCGCCTGTGTTTTTGCCGATGTTGTTGTAAAAAAGGGCGGCGGATGTGGGTTCGTTCAAGAGGCGCAGAACATTAAAACCTGCATTCTCAGCGGCAGAGCGCACCGCTTCTCTCTGGTAGTGATCAAAATAAGCAGGCACAGTGACCACAGCGTCTGCTTCGGTTTCGCCGCAGTAGTCCACAAAGCTTTTTTTAAGCTTGCGGAAGATAAGAGATGCAAGTTCCTCCGCCCTGTACTCCCTGCCGTAAAGAGGAAACAGCATATCTGTTCCCATGTATCTTTTGATATTGGCAATGGTATGTTCAGACTCAAGAAGCTGCATACTCTTGGCGTTATCGCCTATCACAGCCTCATTTTCATTCTTGAAATATATAACAGACGGCAGATACCTCTTGCCGCTTTCGGAGCTTATTATATCTATTCCGCCGCCTTCTCTGCAGACGGCTATCATAGAGTTGCTTGTGCCGAAATCTATTCCTACGCAGCGCTTCATCTTTTCACTCCCGTCTCTTCCTCTATTTTACTGAGGATGTAATCGGTCAGAATACTGAAATCCATAGCGCCTCTGCTGGTCGGGGCATAAAGATTCATAGGCAGTCTTGCTTCCGGAGCTTCGGCGATTTTCACATCGCTTCTTATGCGGGGAGTTACCATATCCTCACCGAAGTTCTCGTAAAGCTCTTTCATCACCTTTTTTGCGTGGTTGCTCCTGATATCGTGCTGATTGGGAATTATACCCATTATCCGCAGATCCGGGTTATGCGCCATGTTTATGCGGTAGATATTCTGTGCAAGCTGCGCCAGCCCTTCAATAGCAAGGAAGTTAAGCAAAACAGGTATAAGGACAAATCTGGACGCCACAAGGGCATTCAGGGTAAGCACGGCAACAGTGGGCGGTGTATCTATCAGTACGTAGTCATATTTTTCTTTAATATCGAAAATACATCTGGTCAGCTTCGCCTCAACACTGACTCCATCAAGGAGTTTGCGCAGATCGTGATGAGAAAAGCCGGTGGAGGCAGGAATAATGTCATACAAACCGTGTGCCGGTTTAAAAACAGCATCCGCCGCAGTGTACTCTCCAAGCACTGCCCCGTAAATATTAGGGTATGTATCGTAGGTATTTACGCCGGACCAGTAGGAAAGGTGAGCCTGCGGATCAAGGTCGATCATAAGAATCTTTTTCCCTTTGCCTCCGGCGGCTGCTCCTATATTCAGAACGGCAGATGTTTTGCCGCTCCCTCCTTTTTTATTCGCAAAAGTAATTACTTCTCCCATAATGCCTGAATAATACCATGCAGAAGGTTGCAAGCGCAAGATAAGTATGTTCTAAGCCTCTGAAAAAGAAGACATAGTTTATTATGAGCGAATAAAGCAGCTTTATCACTAAAAGCAATGTTTTCTGTTTAATCCAATTAAAAAAGCACCGATGCCTTATTATTTCTTGACAATGATTTTGCCATGTTATAGAAGTTTTTCTCACGCCCTCGTAGCTCAGGAGGATAGAGCGATTGATTCCTAATCAATAGGCCACATGTTCGAATCATGTCGAGGGCGTTTATAAACGGGCGGATCAACTCCGCCCGTTTTTTTTTATTTAGTGGTCACATCCCGTATCACAGCTGTAAAGCCTGCGTTCTTTCCGTTAAGCTCTATGATCTGCATGCTGAACTCAATGATAAGCTTCGCACCGTCCTTCCTTAAGGCGGGAACTTTCAGCATTTTGCCATTGTACGCTGTCTGACCTGTTTCAAGAACTCTGTAAAAACCGTCCCAGTGCCTTTTTCTGTGCTTTTCGGGAATGATAACATCAAGGTTGTTGCCTGTGACTTCATCAGCACTGAAACCGAAAATCATTTCGCATCCTCTGTTCCAGTAGCGTATATTCCCATCAGCATCCACATACAGTATGCCGTCGTCACATTTTTCCGCCATCTGAAAAATAATATCCTTCATAACAGTCAGCCCCTTTTTTCAGCTTTTTTGAGATAAAGTATAAGCAAAACGGAAAGCACAGCCATAACAGCATATATTACAAAACCCTGCCTGTACCCCGCTTCTCCGTTACGGCTTACATAGGAAGCCAGCACCGGAGGAAGAACAAAACCGCCGAATGCGCCCAGTCCTCCCACCCAGCCAGCCGCACCGCCTATAGCCTCCGGTATATATTTCGGAACAAGTTTGAAGACCGCAGCATTATTAACACCCATCCCCACGGCCATGAGCATTATACCGAAAACTGTAAGGGCAAAGCTGCCTGTGAAAAAAACAATGAGAGCCCCTGCACCGAGAACAGCAACAGAAGCGAGTGAAGCACCCGTTCCCCCTATTTTATCAGCAAAACTGCCCCCCGGAACACGGAAAAGAGAAGTAAGGACAGCATAAAAGGCTGTTAGCAATCCTGCGGAAGTCACAGAAAAACCATAAAGGGACTGCCAGAATGTGGGAAACCATGCAGTAAGCGCTATGAATCCGCCGAAGGTCACAAAATATAAAAGAACAAGAATCCACGTATAGGGATTGGAAGCAGACTTTGCAAGGGTGTAGAGAACCCCTCCTGATGGAAAAAGCTCCTGCTTCTGTGAAGCTTCCTCATAGAGATTTTCTGCAAAGTGCTTTGCCTCTGCTTTTGATGCCCCGTTTGCCACTGCCTGAAAATAAGGAGCGTTAAAAGCTGTAAACCAGTAAACGCATACACCTGTGAAAAGGATAAGGCTCCAGACAACATAAGCAGCCGGAAGCGACATCATGGAAAGCGCCAGAGGCAGAAGAAATGAAAAGATACCGGGAGCAAGATTACCCAGACCGCCGAAAGTCCCAAGAGCCCAACCCTGTTTCTTCTGGGGAAACCAGTAGGCTACCTGGCTTATCCCCACAGAGAAAGTTGCTATGCCGCAGCCGCTCAGAAAACCGAAGAAAAGAATCAGAGGATAAAGATCTGCTGTCATATTATCCGGATACCTTGTGAGAAAGAGCCCCGAAAGACCTATCATCCCCGCAAGGGCTATAAGCAGAAGCAGCATGAAAGGCTTGCGTCCGCCGTCATTATCAACCCATGCAGAAAAAGGTATACGAAGAAGTGAGCCGGAAAGGGCAGGTATCGCAACCAGCAGCCCCACCTGTGCCGGGCTTATGCCCATTATCACCTGAAGTTTTTTCGCCGTTGGACCAAACAGGGCAACAGCAGCAAAACCGAAGAAAAAGCCCATTGTTGCCCCTGAGAGTCCTTTAAGGGGAGAACCTTTAACCGTGATGCTCATACATCCTCCTTAGTGTTCCATCTGAAAATAATATAAGGGCGGAAAGGGTACCTGAAAGGAACTGCAAAAACATGAATTAATCTGGTAAAAGGCAAAACGGCGATCATCAGAAACATATTCAGAATATGGAGCCTCACAGCAACAGGCAGAAAAGCCACCGCATCCGCCTGCGGACTGAGTTTAAACAGGGAAAGGATGTACGGCGCCCCGTTTGAGGCATACCAGTTTATCCCCCATTTATGGAAAGCGGAAATATAAAGACCGCTCAGGATCTGGAACAGAAGGAGCGCAAGCACAAGCCAGTCGGCCTTGAGAGTGCGGGAGAGAGCATAACGGTCAGAAAGTTTCCGTATAATCAGAAGCCCCAGACCGATCAGGCAAAGAAGACCCGCAGCGAAAGCCAAAGACTCCGCAGCCGCAAGCACCTTAAGGTTTGAAGTTGCAGACAGCACCGCCGAAGGCATTATTATCCCCACAAGGTGCCCGGCGAGAACAATCAGTATTCCATAATGCCACGGAACAGAACCCCACAGCTTTTTGTTTTCCATAAAGCCGTCCGAACGGGCGCTTATCCCGTATCTGTTTTTTCTGTAAGCCGCTGCTGTTCCCAAAACCAACGCTGTGAGGGCTGCATATGGCAATATATTAAAAACCGTATTCCAGCTCATTTGCTCCTCCTTGAATACATGTTTCAGTAAATTTTTTCAGAGAACCGTAAACCAGTCCGTACCCTTCACCTTCCAGCAGCGGGGAGGCAGCTATATGTCCGGATGCTTCGGAAACAGCTTTTAAAAGGTCTGCGCATCCGTTAAGCCCCTTAACACTGATAAAAGACAAAACAGAAGGAATGTAATCCGGCAGTTCACCTGTTTTATGAACAAATTTTTCTGAGCGGTATCTGCCGGAAAGCTCAGACATAAAAGATGCCCGCTGCCTTTCGTCACTGAAGATGTGAAATGCCGCATAAGGCGCCGTATCCTTGCTGAAGTCAAAAAGCCTTGTGTAGTCCTCCCTGAGTCCATCGGTATCTGCTGAAAACATTTCAAGACAGTTTTCCAGCAGCCCTGCACGCTCAAGCTTAACTATGCACGTTCGCATCTCCTCTGCGCTCCGGGGGTAATCCGTCAGGACAGCGAAGGATTCAAAAATCTCATTTCTGCTTATTTTCATGGTTTAAAAACCCCTCCGACCCCTGCATATCATAAGTGCAGTTATTTTCTCTGCGGGTTTTCGGAATGACAAACCTGCCGTTGAAGTTTGCCAGAGCAGTAAGCCTGTATGCCTTTTCCAGAACATTACCGTCCCATCCTGAAAGGGACTTTCCGTTTTCCATAAGTCCGTTGTCCCCAAGCTCCCTGCCTCTCATAAAATTCCTTATTCCGAGAAGCTTTCTAAGAGTACCCTCCACTGCTTTCGTATTTCCTGCGGTGAACATCGAAGCAAGGTACTTCACAGGGATACGCAGGTTTTCCATTGTCATATCAGTTTCCGCCTTCCGCAAAACAGGAGAGAGAGAAGGAACATAAAATACCATGGGAAATGTTCTGAATTCGGGGTGAAGCGGAAGAGCGAGACCGAACTCCTTTACAAATGCATAAACGGGAGACTCCTCAGCCGCATGAAGCCAATCGGGAACAATGCCTGCTTTCAGTGCCATTTTCCTGATATCCGGATCTGAAGGATCGAGAATACAGCTTTTCAACGCATCTACGAGAGTATCTTCCGGAGCATCAAGCACTTCAATTAGCCTGTCGTAATCATACAGAAGAACACCGGTGTAACGGATTCTTCCTACACAGGAATGAGCGCAGGCAGACGGCTCGCCGTTTTCACTTTTAGGATAGCAGAATATACATTTTTCAGATTTTCCCCTGTCCCAGTTGTAATAGATTTTTTTATAAGGGCACGCACTCACACAGTAGCGCCATGCTCTGCATTTTTCCTGATCGTTGAGAACTATGCCGTCCTCTCCTCTTTTATATATTGAGCCGGAGGGGCATGCTGCAGCACAAGCCGGATTAAGGCAGTGGTTGCAAAGCCGTGGAAGATAAGTCATGAAGACTTTTTCAAACTCACTGATCAGCGCCTTGTCCTCTTCGGTAAAATTAGGATCATTTGCCGCATAGGAAGATGAACCGCCGAGATCATCATCCCAGTTAGGTCCGGATTCTATATTGATGTTTTCTCCGGTTATGCGTGATTTTGCTCTGGCAACAGGCTGATTAACACCTTCGGGAGCATCAGTGAGATTTGCATAATCATACGTAAAAGGCTCATAATAATCCTTCATAACAGGCTGATCAGCATTGTGAAAAATACGTGACAGAATCCCCCATTTTGATCCGTTTTTCAGTACAGGAAAACCGTTTTTCAGCTCCCAACCGCCTCTGTATTTCTCCTGATCTTCCCAGTTTTTCGGATAACCCGTTCCGGGACGGGTCTCAACATTATTCCACCACATGTATTCAGCGCCTTTTCTGTTTGTCCACAGGTTTTTGCAGGTCACTGAGCAGGTGTGACAACCTATACATTTATCAAGATGAAGAACCATCGAAAGCTGCGCCCTGATATCCATAATCAGTACCTCACTTCATTAAGTTTTCTTAATTTTACAAACGTTTCCCTGTTTACTCCTATGGGTCCCCAATAGTTAAAATAGTAGGTAAACTGCCCATATCCGCCCGCCATCAGTGTAGGTTTCAGCCTCACACGGGAGAGACTGTTATGGACTCCGCCTCTTTTTCCCGTTGAAGGACTCAGCGGAACATCTATGGTGCGTTCCGGAGCGTGATACATAAGGCACATACCTTCCGGAATGCGCACACTTACCACAGCTCTGCACACAACATTTCCGTTTTGATTACTCATTTCAACCCAGTCGTTGTCTTCTATGCATCCTTTAAGAGCATCTTCGGCACTCATCCATACACACTGACCTCCTCTGGAAAGGGTGAGCATTCTTTCATTGTCAAAGTATGTGCTGTGAATATTCCATTTGCCGTGAGGAGTAAGCATATTCAGAACAAGCCCCTCACCGTTCTCTGTTTCGTTGAGAGCCGCAATGTCCAGCTCCGGCTTGTAAACGGGAAGGTTCTCTCCCGCCTGAATATACATTTCATGATCCAGATAAAACTGCTGTCTTCCTGTCAGAGTGCGCCAAGGAACCAGATCTTCCACATTCAGGGTGTAAGGAGCGTAAGTTCTTCCTTTGTCAACCTTTCCGCTCCAGCAGGGAGAGTTTATTATTCTGCGTGGCTGGCGTATGATTTCATCGAATGTAACAGAATAATTTTCATAGCCTTCAACCAGATGGACAAGAGGTCTGCCGGTTTTTTCTTCAAGATCACGGAACGCTTTGACCGATACCTGACCGTTGCCTTCGGGTGCAAGACGCAGTATGGCGGATGCTGCTTTTGTATCGGTGAATATATCTGCCATCTCCTCACCTTCCAGAAGTCTCGCACCGTTTATTTTTTTCAGATCATCATACTCACTGCCGCTTTCCCAGCTTACGCCGTGGGCTCCCAGACCGTTGTCTCTGATGTTTTTACCAAGGGTTATGTATTTTTCATGTATTTTTCGGTAATCTCTTTCAACAAAGGCAAGCTTCGGCATATTTTTCCCCGGAACAGGGTCCTCATGCCCGTATTTCCAGTCTGAAACGCACTCCTGAGCTATTTCATCAGGTGAATCATGCCCCAGAGGTGTTGCGACAAGGTCATAAACCGGTTTGTCAAAATGAGGGGCGGCAGTTTCGGAAAACCTCTGTGCTATGCGGCGGAATATTTCCCAGTCTCCGGCTGATTCCCAAAGGGGCGGCACAGCCTGAGTCAAAGGATGTACAAAAGTGTGCATATCACTGGTATTCAGGTCGTTTTTTTCATACCATGTTGCAGCGGGAAGTATTATGTCCGAATAAACCGCAGAGGTGTCCATACGGAAATTGAGATCAACAATAAGATCAACTTTGCCTTCTGCTCCCTTAACACCTTTTATATTTTCAAACATATATCCGGTTTCCTCCGCATGAACGGAATGATCTGTCCCCAGAACATGCTTTAGAAAATATTCGTGTCCTTTTGCGCTGGAGGAGATTGCATTTCCACGCCAGATGTACCATACACGGGGGAAATTCACCGGATTATCAGGTTCTTCAACAGCAAATTTGACTTCACCCTTCTTTAATTTTGAAGCGGTTATTTTCGCAGCTTTTCCTTTGTCTCCTCCTGCTTCGGACAAAACCTCCGCAGCTATATCAAGGGAACTTCCGCAAAACTGCGGATAAAAAGGCAGCCAGCCCAGCCGGACAGCTTTTGCGTTGAAGTCTGCGGAATGCTGTTCTTTAAACTTTTCTTTGTCCGGCACGGCAAAATAGTCAAAAACTGATCCTTCATACCTGAACTGATCCGAATGTATGTACCAGAACGAAGGCGCATTCTGAAGTCTGGGAGGCTTGCACCAGTCCCCTGCCATTGCAAGAGCAGACCAGGATGAGAGCATGGCAACTTTCTCCTGACCGACATAATGTGCCAGCCCTCCGCCGTTTACCCCGACTGACCCTGTCAGCATGAGCGCCATTATCGCAGCTCTGTAAGAAAGATCTGAATTGTACCACTGGTTTACACCTGCACCGATGATAATCATGGATCGCCCGTGAGTCTTCTCCGCATTCTCTGCAAACTCCCGTGCAACTTTTATAACTGTTTCAGGGTCAATGCCCGTATATTTCTTCTGCCATTCGGGAGTGTACGGAGCATCCTTGTAATAATCCTCCCCGACTCCTAGATTCGCCCTGAGAATATCAAAAACAGTCGCCACATAAATATCACCGCCGTCAGTCTTGATTTTTTTAGCACCTGTTTTTCTTCCTGCGGGCGTATATTCGCCGTCATACCCGTAACTGTCTGTACAAAGAGTGATCTCCTCTTCATTAAACGAAAGAACCGGAGTTCTCTCCTTGCCATCTATACCGTCTGAGGTTTCAAGGTTCCATTTCCCTTTCTCCTTTGCCCATCGGTAGCCTATAGTTCCCTTTGGAGAGTACAGTGTCCCTGTTTCCTCATCCATAAGAAGCATTTTCCAGGCTGCGTTCTCCTCTTCTGCAAAAGCGCCTATGTCCGAACAACGCAGATATTTCCCCGCCTTAAAGCCGTCTTTTGTTTCCTCAAGTTTCACAAGAAAAGGGAGATCTGTGTATTTTTTTACATATTCTGTAAAATACGGGGTATTTTTGCTGCGGTAAAATTCGTTGATTATGACATTATTCACCGCAAGCCAAAAAGCGGCGTCCTGACCTTTTTTAAGAGGAACCCACAAATCAGCATGTTTCACCGCCTGACTGTAATCAGGGGAAAGAACGACAACCTTTGTGCCTTTATATCTTGATTCCGCAAGAAAATGAGCATCCGGAGTTCTTGTCATGCTGACATTTGAGCCCATAAGCACTGTGTACATGGAATTGTACCAGTCGGCGCTTTCACACACATCTGTCTGCTCGCCCCATACCTGAGGAGAGGCAGCGGGAAGATCACAGTACCAGTCATAAAAACTGAGGCACGAACCTCCTATGAGCTGCAGAAACCTTGCTCCGGACGCATAGCTGACCTGAGACATAGCCGGAATGGGAGAAAAACCTGTTATTCTGTCTGGTCCGTATTTTTTAATCGTATAAACTGTTGAAGCGGCAATTATATCTAAAGCCGTATCCCAGTCTGTTCTCCGGAGTCCGCCCTTTCCTCTTGCCTGCTGGAAAGACTTTCTTTTGGCATCGTCAGCCATTATTGACTGCCATGCTTCAACGGGGTCTGAAAAGCTTTTGCGTGCCTCACTCCAGAGATCAAGCAGCCGGCCTCTCACATATGGATATTTTACCCGCAGCGGGCTGTAAAGATACCATGAGAAAGATGCTCCTCTGGCGCATCCTCTGGGTTCATAATTAGGAATATCGTGACCGATCTGCGGGTAGTCCACTGCCTGCAGCTCGTTAGTGACAATGCCGTTTTTCACATAAATATTCCAACTGCAGCTTCCCGTGCAGTTTACTCCGTGGGTGCTTCTTACAACCTTATCGTAGCAGTTACGCAGTCTGTAAAAATCTTCTGCTGCCCTTTCTTCAGGTTTATGTATATCTTTCATGTGTTCGGATTTCTTTACTGTCATTTTCTGCCTCCTCTCTGTCTGAAAACAAACCGCATAAACAGCGTTAAGACAGCAGCAATAACTGCACCAGCCGCAACATGGCTGAACAGAGACATCCTGCTCCCTTCTGCAAAATCCGCTGCAAGCCCCTCTATATCACTTTCAGTGAGCGGGTTTGCCGCATATGCAGCAGCCATTGCCTCAATCGGGATGTCCGTGAGAAAATCAACCGCACCTTCAACTCCGAAATCATCAATAAATCCGCTTATATCTGATGCCAGGTAGCCTCTCTCAAGCCCCATTGCAGAAACGGAGTGACAGGAAATACATGCGGGGGCTCTCCCTGATGATTCAGTAAGAATTCCTGCTTCAGAATCCGAAGGAAGAAATACTGTAAAAACCGCAGCAAGGACGGCGAACAAAAGTAAAATCACTTTCCTCATAACAATCACACCTTTTAGAATTATGTTCTAAACAAATAATATATGATATTAGTAGGAATAAATTGATCAAAATCAATTTCTGGGACATAGCGCCGATAAGACACTGTTAAAAATGATATTTAATACATGTAAAGCTTGTAAAGAAAACAAAACATTGTTATTGATAAAAATTAGCTAGGATAAAAAAGGATTCTTTTATAAAAAGATACCGCCCACCGGTAAATGCGGACGGCTTTTAAGATATCGAATGAGGTAAATAATTCTTAACTGTTTTTGCCGTTTTCATCCATATATTCAAGGAGTTTAGCGGCACGTTTGCCGTATTCGCTGTTTCTGCCTGCCATTTTAAGGAAACGGCGGGCATTTACACTATCTCCGGCTTTATAGTATGACAAGCCTGCCATATAAGAGCCGTAAGCTCTGTTGCCTTCTTTTTCTGTTGCTCTCACAAATGTTTCTGCTGCTCTTCCATAGTCCTTTTTATAAAAGTATGCCACAGCCTTTGAACTTAAGGCCCTGTCTGAGCATCCGGCGGCTACAGCCTTGTCCAGAATATTGATGGAGTTTTCAAACTGTCCGGCTTTTCTCGCTACATTACCGGCGAAAACCATGTCACGGCACTCCAGACGGGTTTCTTTCATAGCTGCGCTGAATAGTTCTGCGGACTCATCATAAACCTTGGCTCTGGCTAGAAGACGTGCAGCCGTTACTTTTTCTTCCGCTGTCACACCGCCTGCCCTTACATATGTCTTCATAGCAGATACGCCCTCTTTCATTCTCTTATCATCAAGGGCAAAAGCGGCATAAAACTTCCACCACTCAGGGTTCTGCGATGTTTCTATCCTTTCTTTGAGCATTGAGTAGAAGGAATCCTTCCTTCCTGCTCTGTGGGTTGCCATCAGAACAGCTCTGGCATCGGAATCATCCATGCTTTTAAACTCCGCAGGAGTAAACAGAGATGCCGCTTTGCTCCACTGTTCCTGCGCAAAGTATACAGAAACGAGTATTTTCTTTTCCTGCATATTCAGACCGCCGAGGGAGGCAAGTTTGCCGAGAAGCTGTTCGGCTTTTTTATATTCTTTATTTTCGTATGCAAGAAGCGAGGCGTTTTCCCACATCTGCCTGTTGTTTTCATAGAAGTTTGCGCTGTCTTCAAATTCTTTCATTGCGCATTTTTTATCCTGCTTTTTCAGGCAGATATTACCCATAATCATGCTGAGAAGACCATGTGGAGTATCGGGAAATTTGGTTCTGTATTCTTTTACAGCTTCCTCAGCCTTGCCTAGCTCACCTTTGTCATAGTAATCATGGGCTTTGTTATAAGCAGAACGAACCGCCGGCGATATATCTTTTTCCGCTTCGGCAGCAAAAGCACCTGCGGATGCCAGCACTACGAGGATTATTAACAGCTTTTTCATCAGAATCTCTCCAGCGTAAAGTTTACGACCACTACCATACGTACATTAACAGCCTCGCCCCCTTTAATAGCGGGGGTGAACTTCCATTTTCTCACAGCGGCAAGGGCAGAGTTTTCAAAAACATTGGGAGGGTCGGATTTAACTGCCTGCGGATTTACCACATTGCCCTGTCTGTCCAGCGTAAAACTGACGGTTACACTCCCTTCTATCCTGTTATTCACAGCATAACGGGGGTAATCCGGTCTGACGTTTACAGTCTGTCTCGGTTTGTTATCCAGATCGCTCAGATTATAAACAGCATCGGAAGGCACCGAAACCGGAGCGCTTATACTGGGAAGATCAGCAGGTTTAACCTTGACTTCCGAAACCTGAATAGCGATACCCGTATCGCCTGCATCAACATCTGCCTCCACAGGAATATCCTGCATAACAGGCTGCGGTGTGGGCATACGTTCTGTCTCCGGTTCTTTGGGGAGTTCGTGTTTCTCCTGCTGAATATTTTCCGCTGCTTTTTCACTCATCATCACACGAAAAGAATCACCCTTATCTGATGTGTCAAAATTATGTTCACGGTTAACGGTGATGAACACAGCAAAGATCAGAAGTGTCATCACAAACGCCAGAAACCACTTCAGAACGTTTATGCCGATTGCAGAAGCCCTGCTCACTGTCCGCCCTTCGCCGCCAGACTCACATGGTTCACACCGGCAAGACGGCACTGATCCATTATTTCAACCACAGTCTCAACCCTTGCGTTTTTATCAGCTATAACCACAGCCGCTGCTTTGGGGTTGTCGGAAAGCATAACGGAGACTCTCCCTCTTACGCTTCTTATATCCACTTCCTCATTATCCATAAAGATGCGCCCCTCGCTTGTCACGGCTATCAGCACAGAGGAATCCTCCCTCTTCTGAGCCGTAGCGGCTACGGGTTTTTCAACCTCAACCCCTGTCTCTTTCACAAAGCTTGTGGTTACAATGAAAAAGATCAGAAGCAGGAAAATAAGGTCGATCATCGGTGTCATATCTATAGCAGTGGAACTGCCTGAGGAACGTCTCGCTATACGCTGCATGACTGCCCTCCGATATATGTTATTTTTTCAGCATTTATTTTGTTGATAAGCCTTATCTTCATTCTCTGAAGAAAAGGAAGAGCAATAAGCCCGGGTATCGCCGCCACAAGCCCCCACATTGTTGTGGAGAGCGCACTTGAGATGCCGTGGGCAATCATTGCGGGTTCGCCTGTTCCGCTTTCCGCCATTACGATAAACGCCATCAGCATGCCCCACACAGTCCCCGTAAGCCCCAGCATAGGTGCTGCGGCTGTGCCTATCCTTATGCCGGAGAGCCTGTGTTCAAGGAGCCTTATGTATTTGCCCAGATAAGGGGAAAGCTGTTTCTCATTTTCATAAACTATATGAAGAGCGTTAAGCTCCGCACGCACCTTTTCCGTAATGCGTGACACATCGCTCCCCTTTGAGGGGAGCAGAAGCCAACCGTAAAGAAACAGTCTGTCTATAATGCAGAACCAAATATAAATGTTCAGAAAAAATATCATTGTCTGAACAGTGTTATCGGTTGCGACTTTGAAAATTTCGCCTATCATTTTTCAGTTCCCGCAGAATTAAAAACCTTCATTCCTGCTTCCTGAAGCCTGTCCAGAAGAGTTTCGGCACGTCTTGCGAAAAAGGTATGCGCCAGCATAACGGGTATCGCCACTATTAGTCCGAACATTGTGGTTATGAGTGCTTCAGAGATACCGCCTGCCATAAGCCTAGGGTCACCGGAGCCGTAAAGGGTTATTACGTGAAAAGTTCCTATCATCCCAGTAACTGTACCGAGAAGACCAAGCATCGGTGCGACTGCTGCGCAGGTTGAGAGCAGCGAAAGGTTTCTTTCTATTACAGGAACTTCTTTGAGAAGAGCCTCATTGAGTATATTCTCCCTCGCCTGCAATGTGCAGGAGCGGTAAGGGATTATCGCCATGCACACTCTGCCCAGAGGGGTCGATTTTATCCCTTCTGCAGAGTTAAGTGCATCATCTGCTTTTCCTTTTTCAAGCTTTTCAGCTATCTCATCCACAATGTTAAGACCGCCCAACCCTTTGAAATACAGGCTGAATGTCCTCTCAAACATGAGCAGAACGGCAAATACCGCAACAAGGATAATAGGCACGATCAGCAGACCGCCCTTTTTGAGCTGCGAGGCAAGCGTGATTTTATTTTCCCACTGTTTAAAGACAGCTCCGCCGGAAAAATCAAGAGCCATATCATCGGTATCGCCCTTAAAATAATCTTCTATGAGTCCTCTCTCTTTTGAAGGAACTCCTGCAACTTTCTGCAATCCGCCTTCCATGCTTCTGGCAAGATAACCGTATTCCCCGCCATCTTTGTAAAGGTCGGCGAAGGTACCTACAGAAAGCACCTGAACATCTTTCAGAGTTCCGTCCGTATCGGTAACTGACATATCACGAAGACTTACAGAGGATGAGTAATTTATGAAATCCAGATAACTGTCGGCGAGAAAATTAAGCTTAGTCAGAGGCTCTTCCCCTTTCATAAAAAAGTCGTGCCCGCCGGGAACTGCATAAGCGGGATATTCCTGCGCCATTACAAAAAAGTCCTGCATAGAGGCTTCAACAGAAGCTTCAATCTGGGTGAAGTTGCTGTTTTCACGTCCCAAAGCTTCACGGTTGCCGTTGATTGCTTTTATATAGCCTTCGCTCTCTTTACGCAGAGAGTCTGCTTCGGCATCAAGTGCTGCAAGCTGCCTTTCAAGGGAAGCTACTTCACTCTTCATTTTTGTTTTGTCGTTTCTGAGCGCCTGTAGCTCTTTTTCTATATTTCTGGAAACAGTCTCTGATTCCTGAATAAGGTCTTTATATATAACTCTCAAGTCTTTAGCGAATACAACGGCAGGAATTATCATGACCGCCGCAAGGAAAAGTGCTGTTTTTTTCATTGTGCTTCTATCCTCCCCACGGGCAGAGTAACAAGAGCCGGCATTCTTTTTCTGTTAACCAGCTCACCTGCGATTATAACCTCTTCTGAATACTTGGAATCAAGCTTTTCAAACTGCTTTGAGGATGGATTATAAAACGCCGCTGTGGTTCCGTCCGGAGTTGTAAAGAAAGAGGCAAGCGCACCCGCCCGGAGAAGATATCCGTTGAGCTGCTCACCGCCTACAGTTATGCTGGTATTGCGGATTTCGGCATATCTTGACATATCCGCCTCGACCTTGTAAGCCTCCATAACCCTGCGGACTTTTTCCGAAGGGAGAACATCAGGTGCGGCAACAAATGCAGTGAGATTTTCTATGCGTTCAAGTCTTTCCTCCACAGCAGCATCATCGCCGGAAGTCACTTCTCTGCCCAGTTTCTCAAGGAGATATGAAAGAGCCGTTTCCAGACCGGTTTTAAGCTTCTGCCCTTCGGCTATGCGTGTTCTGCTTCTTTCAGCTTCTGCTTTAAGCTCTGCGGCAGAGGTTTTCAGGCTATTAAGATACGCTTCTTTTTCCGCAATCGCCCTTTTAAGGTGTATGTACTGCTGTTCGAGATTAATCTTCTCTTCCTGCCATTTCTCATTTTCAGAGTAGAATCCGCTTTTTTTATCATGGATATCCTTCTGCAAATCCAGAATTTTGTCCGCATCCGCAGCAAAGGCGGCTGAGCCCGCAATCATCACGCATAGCATGACAATAATCTTGTTCATATTTTATTCCTCCTGAATCCGTCCAGAAGCAGCAAAGCGCAGACAGCATAAACCCCGCCGGCAAGCACAAATGCTGTATCATACGGCAGCGTGCGTTCTTTTTTCCCGCCTAAAATTTTCACTGCGGCATAAATAACCGCTGCAACAGCAGAGAAAATAAAAGCCGCATGCAGCTTTTCACTGAGCCTTATATGAAGACTCCGATACCTGTCCGGACTCCCTGTATTTACCTCAAATGGGAAAACTGTTTCATAAACCGTTTCCGCCAGTCCATATTCTTTAACAGCAGCCTCTGGATTGCTCTTTGGAAAAACTGCCGAATAAAGGTGGGGAACTATGCCGCTAAGGAGAACCGAAACAGCAGCAATAATGATGTATCTCCGCATGAGTTTCATAAAAACCTGCTCCGGAACTTTTTTAATTCTTTTGCAAAAACACAGGTGTTATAACCTGTGAAAATTTGCAGAAAGCACAAACCGGCAGCCCCAAAGGATTTCGTAACAATTTTAGAACTGACTAACTAAATAATAACCTTCTAGTATAATAAGAACGAACTGTTGTCAAGCTGTTTTTGGATTTTATTAATACTAAAACACTTATCTGTTCAGGGGTTTAAATAATATGGAAATAATTTACAGCTAAACGTAATAAAAATA